>Ga0351903_1125_pt1 | contig 17365 bp, 20 predicted proteins | sample BONcelHT113001D6_FD_206874 | JGI IMG/M metagenome (GOLD analysis project Ga0351903, IMG submission 206874) | Enriched cells from coal bed in the Powder River Basin, Montana, United States - BONCAT cells T11 rep1 HSBNCT.T11.300.1.D6 ... | reverse complement strand
TCACTCTCGATTTCCAACCTGACGAGATGGTAATCCTCATAATAACGGCGGGTTGCATCGTAGACCAGAACGGTCAACGAATTGCTCAGCTCAAATTTTCTGACACATGTTTTCATTGCTGGTGAAGCTCCTTACGAGGAAGATTGGGTCCCTGCGTGGAATGGTTATGGTCGAATACGGACAAAGATCCGTTTCTGATTCTGCTAGAGGATCAAACGTACCGTTCAGGTTACCTGATGAAATTAATGACCTTTTTCAGCAAGAAATTGCAAGATAATTTTTTTCAGGGGAGAGCCGGGTTCCTCGCGGATATCGTAGGACACCTGCATGACAGGCGTTGAAAGCGACATCAGGCGACGAAGGTCAATAGGTGTTGCCGACAGGATCAGTTCGCACGGGGTTGCCTCAATGCTTTGCCTGAGATCTTCGATCTGAGCCGGGCTGTAGCCCATGGCCGGCAGAACCCTGCCGATATGGGAATATGCTGCATAGGTTTCTGCCAGCGAACCAACAGCATAGGGGCGAGGATCAATAATGGTACCGGCTTCGAAATGGATGGCCGCGGCATACCCTGCCCCGGAAGCTAAGCCGCCGTGGGTAATGGATGGTCCATCTTCAATCACCAGCACCTTCCGCCCCACGACGGCAGACGGATCGGCAAGAGAAATCTGCGAGAGGGTGCGAATAACCCTGGCATCAGGGTTCAGCGAGTGTACGATCTTTTCAAGTCGATCAGAGACATGATCCGGGACGGTATTACTCTTGTTGATAATAACCAGCGACGCCCGACGCAGGTTCACTTCGCCGGGGAAGTAGCTGGTTTCATCACCACTGCGGAGAGGATCGACCAGGGTAATCTCGAGATCCGGGATAAAGAAAGGAAAGTCGTTGTTTCCCCCATCCCAGACGATCAGATCCCCTTCCCTTTCAGCCAATCGCAGAATTTTGGCATAATCCACACCGGCATAGACAACGGCACCCCGCGTGATGAGCGGCTCATACTCTTCCCGTTCCTCGATGCTGCAGCGATATAGTGCCAGGTCGTCAAAACTGGCAAACCTCTCAACCTCCTGTCTCACCAGGTCGCCATAGGGCATTGGGTGACGGACAACCACCGGGAGCAGCTTTTTCTCTTTCAGGATTTCACACAGATAGCGGGTAAGTTGACTTTTACCGCAGCCGGTTCTGACCGCACAAACCGAAATAACTGGCTTTCTGCTCTTCAGCATCGTGGCAGCGGGGCCCAACAGAGAAAAATCCGCGCCCAGGGAAAGCACCAGTGAGGCCTTGTGCATCAGTTCATCATGGGAGATATCGCTGTAGGAAAAAATCACCCGGTTCACGCGAAGACGGGTAATCAGTTCGGAGAGTCGTTCTTCTTCATAAATGGGAATACCTCGCGGGTACAGCTTCCCGGCCAGGGAAACAGGATACCGGCGGTCGGTGATATAGGGTATCTGGGCAGCGGTAAAGGCAACCACCCGAAAACGCGAATCATTGCGAAAACAGACATTGAAGTTGTGAAAGTCCCTGCCGGCCGCACCCATGATGAGAATCCGCTCGCGTTTCATGCCAGTCGATTTACTCCTTCCTCGAAAACAGTCAGGGCACGGTCGAGTTCCTGGTCCGTTGTCACGAGCGGCGGGATGAACCGGATAATGTTATGCTCGATACCACAGCTTATCAGGATCAATCCATTGTCCAGGCAATGGTTGATCACTTTTTCGCAGGAATCAGTATCCGGGGCGCCGTCAGGGGTGACAAACTCTATGCCGATCATAAAACCGGAGCCGCGAACCTGACCGATCACCGGATGCTTCACGGACAACTCCCGCAACCGGTCAAGTACCATCGCCCCCTTGGAGGAAGTCTGTTCCAGGAGGGCCTCGTCCCGGATAACGTCGATGGTTGCACGGGAAGCGGCACAGGAAACGGGATTGCCGCCAAAGGTCGTTCCATGGGCACCGCATGGCCATTGATCCATGATTTCTTTTCGTGCAACCACGGCCGAAAGCGGGAAACCGGAAGCGATTCCCTTGGCAACGGTCAGTATGTCGGGAACGACAGCCGCTATTTCCGACGCGAACCAACGGCCTGTCCGGCCCATTCCCGATTGAACCTCGTCGAAAATCAGCAGTATTCCGTGACGGTCGCAGATCTCGCGTAAAGCTGCCAGGAAGGCTGGTGGCGCCGGGACGTAACCTCCTTCACCGAGAAAAGGCTCAATGATGATGGCTGCTACCTCTTCAGCGGGAATCTTGTGCTTCAGCGTCTCCTCCAGATCCTGGATACAGCAGAGACGGCAGGTGTCAGGTTCCTGGCGAAATGGACAACGGAAACAGTAGGGGTACGGTACCTGGTAGACGGAAGGTAGCAGCGTATGGTACTTTCTGCGATACGCCGCCGAACTGGTAGTAACGGACAATGCGCCAAGGGTCCGCCCATGAAAGGCGCGAGTAAAAGAAAGTATACCCTGCCTGCCGGTCACAAAGCGGGCAACTTTCAAGGCCCCTTCCACGGCCTCTGCGCCGGAATTGCTGAAAAACAGCCGGTCAAGGCCAGGTGGAGTTATGGAAACAAGTTTTTCCGCGGCGGCTACGGTTGCCTCGTTGAAATAAATTCCCCCGGTATGGATCAGGGTCTCCATCTGACTCTTTGCCGCTGCCACAACCCGCGGATGGTTATGACCCAAAGGCAGCGTAGCGAGCCCCGAGGAAAAATCCATCCAGCTCCTTCCGTCCGTGGAATAAACTGACACACCTTCACCGCGGACAACAGAAATCGGGTAATAGATATGGAGTGCCGGTGTAAAAACCGCTGCTGCTCGTTTCACAAGATCATGAGAATCTTTCATTAAACCTCCAGCATTTTAACTGTCTATCTGCGCCTTCTGCAATCGTCCGCTAAAATCACGATAAATTACTTTCACCCTGCTGTAAAAATCCAGCGCGCCGCCTCTCCCACCGGCCTCCGGATGACCGGAGCCGGAATGTTTCCAACCTCCGAAGGGAAGCTGGATCTCTGCACCAATGGTGGAGGCATTTATATACACGAGCCCGGTCTGCAGATCTCTTTCCGCCCGGGCGCTGGTATTGACATCCCGGGTGTACATAGCTGATGAGAGTCCGAACGGGACATCGTTTACGATTGTTATTGCCTCTTCGAGAGTGGCAAAACGGAGAACCGAGACGACCGGCCCGAATATTTCTTCCTGTGCTATTCTCATCCGGGGAAGAACATCGGCGAAGATCGTCGGTTCGACGAAATAGCCATGGGCACGATCGCCATCGAGGATTCTGTTCCCGCCGAAAACGAGTCGTGCACCTTCCTCCTGGCCGATGCCGATATATTTCAAAACCCTGCTCAGCTGCTGTTCATTTACCAGCGGGCCCACATCTGTTGAAGGGTTCAAGCCCGGTCCGATTTTCAACCGTTCCGTTGCCGATTTGAGCGCCTCCAGAAAACGCTCGTACAGGGAGGCATGAACGAGAACTCTGCTGGAAGCAGTGCAGCGCTGCCCGCTCGTACCGAAGGCCCCCCAGAGGACTCCTTCCAGGGCCAGGTGAAGATCGGCATCATCCATGACAATGATGGCATTTTTACCACCCATTTCAAGGGCAAGCGGCCGGTGCTTCGCTCCAAGCAGGGTTTCGAGATGCTCACCGGCCGAGCAGGACCCGGTAAAGGAAACAGCATCGACCCCGGGATGGGTAGCAAGATATTCTCCTACCTCCTCGCCCGGTCCAAGGACGAGGTTCACAACACCTTCGGGAACCCCCGCCTCCTGGAGCGCCTGAACCAGACCCGCAGCGCAGGCAGGTGTTGCGGAAGAAGGTTTCAGCACCACCGTGTTTCCACAGATCAGTGCCGGGAAAATTTTCCATGCAGGTATTGCCGTCGGGAAGTTCCAGGGAGTAATCAAGGCCGTCACTCCATGGGGTTCACGGACACTCTTGCAGTCCTTGTCAGGAAGTTCCGAAGGCACGGTTTCCCCGGACAGCCGCCTCCCCTCACCTGCCATGAGGTAGGCCATATCGATTGCTTCCTGGACATCACCCAGACCTTCGGCAAGAACCTTTCCCATTTCACGGGTAACGAGAGTACCCAACTCGTGCTTTTTCCTGAGCAGGAGTTCCCCTGCCCGGAACAGAATTTCCCCCCGTTTTGGCGCAGGCAGGGCTTTCCAGTCTCGATGAGCCCTCCGAGCAGCCTCAACGGCACGATCGACATCTTCTCCAGCGGAAATGGTCACCGATGCAACCACCTCCCGAGTATCGGCCGGATTTGTCTTTTCGAAGCATTGCCCGCCCAGGGAATCAACCCATTTGCCGGCAATGAAATTTCGCACGATGCTCGCCATGATCCACCTCCCGAAAGATGCTGTTACTTCCTAATACTACCAGAGGTGTCATCCTGCGCAATATCAGTGTGCAGCAAGTTCAATTTCGTATTTCATCCTTGCATTTTTTGCTAAATACGACTATAAATCAAAGAATTACTATGTACGTATTCTGAGCGGAAGAAATAGCACCAGCAAGGAGTTTTCATGAAAGAAGAAGCAATTGAAGTAGAAGGAACGGTGGTTGAACCGCTCCCCAATGCAATGTTCCGGGTAAAACTGGAGAATGATCATATGGTTCTCGCGCACATTTCCGGAAAAATGAGAAAATTTTTCATTAAGATTCTTCCTGGAGACAAGGTGACGGTTGAGCTTTCCCCCTATGATCTGACACGCGGACGTATCACCTACCGTTCCAAATAGTCCCGTCTTTCATATCCAGGTTCTCTTCGACAGCAATCCCATCACAGAAACTTCCTGAAATATCGGGCGAAGGTACACTCATAAACCGATACACAGTTCAACTGTTCGGGTAGCAGGAGCATTTTCTGCTCCTGTTTTATATCAGCACCGGTATTTTTTTAAAATATCGCAAAAAAACATCCAGACATGATGCTTTCGCAAAAAGTTAAAATGTAGATTTACCGTCATACCCGTGGCTTGTGCTACTGCGCACAAGCCGTGGGTATGACGACTTTTTGCGAGTTCATTGGACATCAACTGGTGACAACATCGCGATCCACGTACTGAATCGTGAAATTTCATAAAAAAGGAACAACTGACAATGTATTCTGTTGCCGATTTGCGAAAGGGTTTAAAAATCACCCTTGATGGCGATCCCTTCATAGTGATTGCCTTTGATTTTGTTAAGCCGGGAAAAGGACAAGCCCTCTATCGTACGAAAATGAGAAACATGATCAACGGCACGATCCTGGACAGAACCTATCGTTCGGGAGAAACCTTTGAGCCTGCGTTTCTTGAAGAACGAACGATGCAATATCTCTACAAAGAAGATAACCATTACTGCTTCATGGACAATCAGAACTATGAGCAGATCAGTATCAGTGAAGACGCCATCGGTGATGCGAAAAACTTCCTGATCGACAACATCGAAGCAGAAATCCTCCTTTTCAAAGACAAACCGATTGGCGTAAGCCTGCCTAACTTTGTCAATCTGCGGGTTATCCAGACCGACCCGTGGCTCAAGGGAGACACCACCGGCAGTGATTCAAAACCGGCAACTCTTGAAACCGGCTATGTGCTGCGAGTCCCTCCTTTTATTGAAGAAGGAGAACTTATCACCATAGACACCCGTACCGGGGATTATTCTACGAGGGTAAAGGGCTGACAGCGTGAATTCTGGTTCCCACCTGACCGGACGCCAGGAGAATCTCAGGAACAGGGCAAAAATACTTGGGGCGATTCGAAACTTTTTCAGCGAAAACGGCTTTATCGAAGTTGAGACGCCCCACAGGATTCCCGTTCCCATCCCGGAAGCCCATATCGATATAACGGTTTCGGAGACCTGGGTCCTGCACCCATCCCCGGAAATCTGTATGAAACGGCTGTTGGCAGCCGGTTTCGATCGCATCTTCCAGATTTGTCGCTGCTGGCGGGATGGTGAGCGCGGTTCGCTCCATCTTCCCGAATTCACCATGCTGGAATGGTATCGGACCAATGCCGATTACACGCAGCTGATGGACGATTGTGAAGCCTTGGTGAGAGCCGTAGCTGATGCCGTTGGGCTACAGGGTGTAATCCAGCGACAGGGAAAAACAACCCGCCTTACAGATGCCTGGGAAAGGCTTACGGTACGGGAAGCATTTTCCCGCTATGGTGGAATATCCGTAGATGAGGCTCTGGAGAAAGACCTGTTCGATGAGATTATGGTCTGCGCGATCGAACCGCACCTCGGCATGGAAACGCCAACGATCCTGATGGAATATCCCACCGAACGCGGGTCTCTCGCCAGAAAGAAGCGCGGCCAGGAAGATGTGGCCGAACGTTTTGAGCTGTATATCGGCGGCCTCGAACTTGCCAATGCTTTTACCGAACTTGTGGATCCGGAAGAACAGAGGACCAGGTTTGTTCAGGAACAGAAGCTCCGTGCCGCTCTGGGGAAAACCGTCTACCCTCTGCCGGAGAAGTTTCTGCACGATCTCGCGACTGTCCCACCTTCGGCAGGTATTGCCTTTGGCATTGACCGCCTGATAATGCTATTGCTCGATGCAGACAGGATTGACGAGGTTGTGGCCTTCACACCTGAAGAACTGTAAATTACGCAAACGCATTTCTACGCCCCCCCCCTTTTTTACTCCTGCCAATGTTACAAAGGATACTCGATTACATCTCCCTGATAACTCTTCAACACCAGCATATCTTCCTGAAAGCACACTGAATCAGGAAGCAGAGGGATCTTCCCTTTTCCGCCCGGTGCGTCAATCACATAATAGGGATTTGCCATTCCCGAGGTGTGCCCGCGTAAACCCTTCATTATCTCTATGCCTCGTTTTACCTCAGCCCGAAAGTGCCCGGTACCCTTCACCAGATCCATCTGATGGATATAGTACGGGCGTACCCTGATCGTGAGCAGTTTCTGCATCAATTCCTTCATCGTTTCCGGGTGGTCGTTTACGTCCTTCAACAATACGGTCTGATTTCCCAAGGGGATCCCGGCATCAGCCAGGCGCGAGCAAGCATCCGCGGACTTTGAGGTCACTTCGAGGGGATGGTTGAAGTGAGTATTGATATAGAGCGGGTGAAAGGTCTTGAGCATCCGGCAAAGTTTCGGGGTAATTCTTTCCGGAAGCGTTACCGGCACGCGCGTACCAATTCTGATAATCTCCACATGGGGTATTTTCCGAAGTCGCCGGAGCAGGTACTCCAGATGATCGTCTGGAAGAAGCAGTGGATCGCCACCCGAAAGGATTACATCCCGAACAATGGACGTCTCCTCGATATAACGGATTGCGGCCTCAAAGTTCTCACTTTCCAGGTCGGAGGAGGAACATCCGACCTTTCTTTTACGCATGCAGAAACGACAGTACACGGCGCAACTTGTGGTAGCGAGGAAAACCACTCTGTCAGGGTAACGATGAATGAGGCAAGGGGTCGGACTCAGGTTTTCTTCTTCCAAGGGATCGGAGAGAAGCCCGTCTTCCTGCAATTCGCGTAGATCAGGCACACACTGCCGCCAGATCGGATCTCCCGGTGCTTGTATCAAACTGAGGTAATAGGGTGAAATGCGCATCGGATATTTGTCGATAACCTGACTGAGGGACTCCCGATCACAGGGGAAATAAAAAGCCAGCCCATCGAGGTCGATGATTGCCGCCTTGAGGTTTTTCTGCCATGTTTCCATACTATTCGCCTTGGTAAAGATGAGTTTACGTCATGTGTTAGTGAAAGAAGGGGCAAGTTTTCAACAGAGGGGGGGAAGTTATGTATGAGCGATGTCCTGATTGATGCGGTATTCTTTTCCGGAAGAGTCACTGTTGATGAATTCGCAAAAAGTCGTTTTTCAGCCACAGAGGTCACAGATGACTCAGAGAAATACCATATTTTCCAAGACGTTAACTCGGTGATCTCTGTGTCCTCTGTGGCAAAGATTGCTTTATTGCAGCTGCATCACTGTGAAGCCATCAAACTGCTGATCCCGAAGCTTCAGAAACTGTCTCTGGCACGCCAGAGGGTCATGAGCCTCGTTAGCTCCCTGCCCTCCCCCTCTCTGACAAGCTGGTGAAGAAAAACCTCCGAGTCCGGGGAGTCGATCGCTATAGAACGCGATAGTATCCTGCCACCATACACCGCCTCGGCCCGATACGCGATGTGAATCTCCGCTGGCAGACACTTTAGCAAGATGTCAGGCGGTATCGCTTCGAGTGCCCATTCGAGGTGCACGGTGTGATTTACATGCCGATTCTGGTCAAGATCTCCCATCCGTATCAGGAATGGAAGTTCCCTGTCGTAGTTTTCACTCTTTGGGAAGGTAATGAAATCATCAGGAAAAGATCGGCTGGCATGGACGGGAAAATCTTCTACCGCTGACCTGATACGAACGGGGCGTCTAGATTCCAGATTCACAATCAACCAGGAACTGCTGGCGACGGCAAGGGGTCTGGCCTGTGAATCACTGATTTCAAAATCTCGCAGGGCATGATAACCGTCGACAGCGGAGCGCCAGGTCCGGACGTGGATCTCTTCTCCGTCGAAGGGATAACGGTGCACCCTGACTTGATAGCGGGAAAGCATCCATGTCAGTTTTTTCTGCAGAAGATCAGCAACTGAAAATCCAAGTAAAGCTGCATGGGAAGAAGCAGCATCCTGCAGATAATTCAGCAGGGCAACAGGTTTCAGTCTGCGCAAAAAATCGGTTTCGTAGGAACGAACCCGATACGAAGCCGTAAAGACAGATTTCTTCATACATATCCGGTCTGTAAGCCTGTGGAAGATGACGGGGCAGTATGCTGCCCCGCACGTGCAACCTACTCCCCGTTCCTCTTCAGTCCCAGCACGCCCCAAAGGGGCTCGAACCCAAATGGCTCTCCACCAAAAATTCTCACATGGTGAGCATTCTGATTTTCGTGGTTTTTGAGAAGTTCGACAACGGCTTTGCGGCCGGCAGCCGTTCGAAGGGCATTCCGGGGTGAACGATCACCAAGGGAAGCCAGCGGCTCCTCGGCCCACTTTTCGAATGAATCAGACGAAAGGTCAACCTGCTGAGCAGAAACCGTGTCTTCCCCGGAATCTGCCGAGGGCGGTGCCACCAGGCTTTTGAACCATTCGGTTGTGATCAGGGAACTGCAAATCTCGCGGGCAGCTTCAGAACCCGGCTCTACCCCTTTAGCTTTTCTGAGTATCTTTGCCTTACAGCTGGTTGCCGTTTCGCGCTGAAAAGGATACACGGCACCGGAAAGTCGATATTCATCATCATGGAGCACAAGTCTGGCACCAAAAATATCCCACTGAACAAGGCGTTGAGAAAGTTTTTTCTCCGAAACCCAGACCTCGGGAGCATCACCAAGCAGCAGATCCTTTACCAGAACACCTTCTCCAGGGTTAAGCTGCTGCACCTCATACAGACTAAGGGGTCGTTCACCCAGAGAAGAAAGCCAGCGACGACCAACATCAGAAAAACCGGGGCCTTCCGGAGCCAAAAGAAGTTCCCGTACCGGTGCAACATCGTCCTGAACCGGGATCTTTGCTTCAGTGAGCAACCATTCGCCGATATTAATAGTCAGCATTTCACTTTTTCCTGGCTCCAGTTCATCCAAAGCCAGTTTTTCAGCCTTTTTCAAACCACTGAAGAGACTTGTCTGAACCGCGGTTCGGATCCCATCAGGGAAAGTAGCGCTCAACCACTCAAGGGCGCTTCTTGCCACCGTGGCTTCATCACGCTGCCGAATTGTATTTTCCTGTTCTTTTGCGAGACAACATTTCTTGTACTTTTTGCCACTGCCGCAGGGACAGGGTTCATTTCTTCCGATCTTTTGCACTGAAACCGTTCTCCTTACTAACATAATCTTGGGACAGGGCCCACATTATCACAAATCAATCAGATTGTGTCCAGCATTGCCATCCGGTTTTTCACTTCGAGTCTGTCGAACTTAAGAAATCAAAGCTAAAATTCAACTGGGCGAGGACAGATTTTGTCGATTTTGCAGAGCAATAGTTGTTCTATTGCCCCAAATAGCAACGAACTATGGACCGACCAGACGGATTTGCAGCAGATTCAAGACTCCTGAGGATTCATTATGACATACTACACGAGGGGAATAAATATCAGATCTTTAAAAATAATGCATCAGCAATTGTCAGGCGTTCCGTCGGTGGCGGGTTTCCCTTGAAATACTGGGAAACGAAAAGCGCATTGATCGTAGCGAGTGTCTTATTTAGCTGGTCAAGATCAATAATCAGGTTCCCCGAAATCGTCTCTTGATCCGTAAAATTCTGAGGACAGAAGTCTATAACAGGCACAGTATCCGTGCTGGTGAGAATTGGCAGGCCATGAGTGCGGCAGATGATCGGCCGTGCGGCATAAAGTGCGCACACGCCATCAACAAGCAGCGGACAAACATCCTGTTCAGCAAGATCGGCCGCCTTGCTGCGAAGTAAAGCAGCCTGTTTCTGCGGCAGATTTGCCACTACGGTCGCCAGGTTGATTGCTTCCACCCAAAAAATTGAGAACTGACGACAGCAGGCATCGCAGCCTTTCCGGCAACTGATACTCTCCGCACAGTGCATCATTATTTCAGCACAAAGCACGTCGACTTTGGCAATAAGTTGATAATAATTGTTTAGATTTTCAGCAACTTCTTTCATAGGGCACTATCGAGACATTCCCGAAAATAGTATTTTGTCCAGGTAGCAACAAAAACTCTAACTTTCGTAGTCTACCGTTACGGTAGATTTTGCAAGTTGTTTAATAAAAGGAACAACGGTTTCTGCATGATAGGGATGAACCTGATAATCCTGAAGATCCTCAATGGAATCAAAGCGCGTCACCAAGGCAAGATCATAAGACCGTTCAGACCTGATGAGATCGACACCTACCTCCAATTGCCGCAACTGAGGTATGGCACCCTGCATACTCGACAAAATTTCCCTGACTGCGGACATATTGGACGGAGAAGGCTCAGTCAGTTTAAAAAAAACAATGTGTGTAATCATGGTAACTCCAATGATCAGAATAAATCCACCACAAACCTGCAGCAGAGTTCTGTGACGTCGATATCAATCCGTCACAGGTGAGAACTACTTGTTGCAGTACGATTCCAGAACTTTCATGTATTCCAGTTCTGAAAGATCCTGACCTGAGCTTGTGGGCCAAACCTGACCCTCTTCTATGGTATCTCCAAGAGTAGTGCAGTCGAAGAAGTTTTCACTTCGGCGCCGCTCAGGACCGGTGTAACTCCCCCCGCTGCCCCTGATTGGATCCTTCTCGACGATAACCCACCCCTCTGCGCGACGGAAGGCAAACAGCAGGCCGGAGCGGATGAGGAAATCAAGGCGGGATCGGTGAACAGCACCACACCGCTTATCATCCTGATATATTACCTGTACCAACATGATACGTCTCCTTTCAAAAGAAACATATCATTCTTATACACAATTATTAGGCGTTTTTATATGATTATTTACTAACTTTACAAAACAAAACATCAGTTCGTTTCCATCCGGAAAGTCTCGACAGGGGCTGGGCTGGAACTTCCCCGAAGCCTCTCGTAATCGATCGCCACCCGAGACACTGATCGGGCAACCTACCGGCCTCAGGCGCTTTCTTGCTGTCGCTGTCGTGCCATAAGGCCGTACGAGAGCCGCCGGGAAGTCCTCGCCTAACGGGAGGTTGCACCTTTTCGGAGTTTCCGGATGAAAACCAGTTAGAATCTAAAAAAAAAGAGAAACGACTGGGCTTGAGGAAAACCCTGTTGTTTCTCTTTCAATTTGGTCGGGGCGACTGGATTCGAACCAGCGACCACTAGACCCCCAGTCTAGTGCGCTACCAGGCTGCGCTACGCCCCGATACTTTTTTATGAACTGGACAAGATCAACGGGCGACCAGGGGGGGGGCAAACTATCCCAGCCAGTCCCGCAATTTCTGCAAATCTTGCCGCACCTCATGTAACAGATTATTTTTAGCGGCGCCAGGATTGTCCTCAGGCAGACACGTTTCATTGTCGCCCGAAAGTTTGGCAATTCTGTTTCTTGCTCCGGCAATAGTAAGCTTTTCCTGATAGAGCAAGTGGCGGATATTCAGGATCAGCTCAAAATTTTCCTTCGTATAAAGCCTTTGCCCACTACGACTCTTTATCGGTCTGAGTTGAGCAAATTCGGTTTCCCAAAATCGAAGCACCGATGAATTGAGGGAAGTCAATCGGGATACTTCACCAATCTTCATATACTGCTTATCAGGAAGCCTGGCGTCCACAATTCCTCCGTAGAGGTACTACTTTGTGTTTATCGATGACTTTAGAACCTGACTTGGTTTGAAGGTAAGTATTTTTCGAGCAGAAATGACGATTTCCTCACCAGTCTGGGGATTACGACCACGGCGATCGGCCTTTTCCTTTACAACAAAATTGCCAAAACCGGCGATTTTAATTTTTTCACCGGACTCCAGTGTGCTCTTGATAATATCAAATACCATCTCTACAAGCTCAGCAGATTCTTTCTTTGAAAAACCGATTTTTTCATAAATCTTTTCGACCATATCGGATTTTGTCATAATATCCCTCAAAATCAATAATATTAAATGGTTAGAAAGAAACAAAAGGCCTGCAGCGCGTTTGGATTTATAGCATAGCAGGCAGAGATTATCAACCCATTTTTACCTGATGGTAACATTTATTTTTTTCAGAAGGTTTTGCACAACCTGTTCCTGCAAGCGATTAACTTCCTCGTCAGTGAGAGTCCGCTCCGGAGAACGGTAGCGGACCCTGACGGCAATACTTTTGTGCCCCTCGGGAATGCCCTTGCCTTTGTAGAGGTCAAAAAGCTCAACATTTTCAATCTCTTTTATTGTATTACCCTTGATTGCGTCCAGGATCACCCCTGTTTCGATATCGTCTTCTACCAGCATGGCGATATCGCGGAAGGTTTCAGGAAAACGGGGCGGTGGCGAAACAGATGTAACCTCTCTGCAAAAAGAGAGTAGCTTTTCGAAATGTATCTCAAAATAATACAGTGGCTTTTCCACGGCAAAATTTTCCTGTACGGTCGGATGAATTTCACCGAACGACCCGATGAGCTCTTCTCCGATAAAGACGCTGCTCGCCTTGCCAGGATGATAAAATGTCGCTAATTCACGGGATTCAAACCGTACTGAAGTGACGCCGAGAGTGTCAAAAATGTTCTCCAGCATTCCTTTAACGTCATAAAAATCCAACAATTCAGCATTGCGATTCCAGCTCTCAGGATCACGCAAACCGGTCAGAATACCTGCCGCATAGACCGGCTCATTCGGCAATTCCTGATCATCCGCCGAAAGATAAACCCGCCGCATTTCAAAGATCTGGACATTCATCAAGCGGAAACTCACGTTTCTCGCCGTTGTTTCGAGCAACCCAGGCAGAAGCGTAGTTCTCATCACCGATTGATCTTCCGAAAGAGGGTTGAGCACCTTGATCGTTTTCCGTCTCGGGTCGTCTTCGGCCAGGAGAATTTTGTCCAGGATGACAGGATTGATAAAGGAATAATTAATTACCTCAGAGAGACCGTGTGCAATAAAAAGATCACGGAGCTTCCTCTCGAGTGCCTGATGGGGGGAAGGACGGTCGGAAAAGGTGCGTACTTTCGGCATGGTAACAGGAATGTTTTCATAGCCGTTGAGCCGCGCCACCTCTTCTATCAGGTCAATTTCCCGTTCTATATCAACCCGGCAGGTCGGAACCGTAACATGGAAGATACCGGGCTCAGGGCACTCCACCGCAAACTCCAGGTTGTGAAAAATCCGCTTCACATCGTCAGCGGGAATTTTGATACCGAGAATGCGCTCGATTCTTTCAAGTCGCACAGAAACCATGCGCGGTTGAATAGTCGAGGGATACACGTCGATAGTGCCGACCGCTACCGTACCACCGGCAAGTTCCGCCATCAGGGAGGAAGCCCGGTCCAAAGCCCGGGGAAGAATCGAGACATCTGCCCCCCGCTCAAAACGATGGGAGGCCTCGGTATGCATCCCGAGTCGTCGTGCAGTCCTGCGAATGGCTGAGGGGGCAAAATAGGCACTTTCCAGCAGGATATCAGTTGTGGTAGCGGAAATTTCCGAGTTCTCTCCCCCCATGACTCCAGCGAGAGCAATTGCCCTCTCGGCATCACGGATCGTAAGATCCTGGGATGTCAAGACCCGCTCCTGCCCGTCGAGGGTAACGAATGTCTCCCCCTCTGCGGCACGTGCGACAATGACGGTACCACCGGCAAGAAGCCGATAATCGAAGGCATGGAGCGGATGGCCATATTCGAGCAGCACATAGTTGGTGATATCGACCACATTGTTGATGGACCGTAATCCGACGGCATTCAGCCGTGTTACCATCCAGGCCGGGGACGGTCCGATGGTACATCCTGTGACATAACGAGCCATGTAGCGAGGACAGAGATCGGGGTCGTCAATCCTGATGCGTGCCGAATCATGAATTGCCGACCCGGATTCCATGACAGGGTGGGACGCATACTTGACCTTCTTGCCGAGCATTGCCGCTATCTCACGTGCGATACCGATTACGCTGAGACAATCGGCACGATTCGGGGTGAGCCCGATTTCAAAGATGACATCCTTCAACCCCAATGCTTCAAAGGCCGGTGTCCCAAGTGGCAGCCCCGCAGGAAGAATCATGATTCCTTCTGACTCTTCAGCGAGGCCGAGTTCCTTCTCAGAACAAAGCATGCCGAATGATTCAGATCCGCGAATTTTCGAACGCTTTATGCGAAAATCTCCTGGGAGAACAGCGCCGATCTGCGCCAAGGCCACCGTATCACCTGCCTTGAAATTCTGCGCACCGCAAACGATAGACAGGACCTCTTTGCCATTATCCACCTGACACAGAGAAAGTTTATCGGCGTTGGGATGCTGCGCTTTCTCGCGCACAATCGCCACAACCACATCATCAAGCTCAGCACCGACCTTCTGAATGCCTTCAACCTCAAGACCTATCATGGTCAGGAGATCAGCCAGTGCCTCCGGGGTCAAATCAAAATCTACGAATTCTTTCAGCCAATTATAGGTAACGATCATAGTCTCACACTTTTCGAAGGTTGGATTTTGACCTTAAAGTAAAGCTTTAACTAAAACTGTGACAGAAAACGGAGATCATTCTCGAACAGCAGTCGCATATCGCTGATGCCGTAGCGGAGCATTGCTATCCTCTCAATCCCCATACCAAAAGCAAAACCGGTAAAGGCTTCCGAGTCATAGGATACATGACGGAACACCTCCGGGTCTACCATACCGGCGCCAAGAATCTCCAACCATCCGGTGTTCTTGCAGATCCGGCAGCCCTTCCCTTTACACATCACACAGGCAATATCAACCTCAGCGCTTGGTTCCGTGAACGGAAAGAAACTGGGTCGCAACCGCACCCCGGTTCCAGCTCCGAAACATTGATTCACAAAAATTGTCAGGATGCCCTTCAGATCTCCGAACGTTACGCCTTTGTCCACCAGCAGACCTTCGATCTGATGAAACATGGGCGAGTGGGTAGCATCGGAATCGCAGCGGTACACAGTCCCGGGAGCGATAATTCTGACCGGTGGTGCCTGCTTCAACATCGTTCGAATCTGAACCGGCGAAGTATGGGTTCTGAGTACGATGGAGTCATTGACAAAGAACGTGTCCTGCATATCCCGGGCGGGATGATCTTTCGGGATATTGAGGGCCTCAAAGTTGTAATAATCCATTTCAATCTCGGGACCCTCAGCTACTTTGAAACCGAGCCCGGCAAAAATCCCGGTTATCTCCTCGATTACCATGGAAATTGGATGTTTGGTCCCCAAAGGTCTGCGACGACCGGGCAACGTTACATCAAGCCGTTCACTTCGCAATTTTTCTTCTTTATTTTTCTGCCGAATTTCCAGAAGGACACAGTCTACCCGTTCCTCAAGCTGTGCCTTCACCACGTTTACCATCTGCCCGATAACCGGACGATCTTCCGGAGAAAGGGAACCCAAGCCCTTCATGACTGAGGTCAACAGGCCCTTTTTCCCCAAGTATTTGACTCGCAACTCGTGGAGCGTCTCTTCTGAAGTCACAGCCGACAGTTCAGACAACCCACCCTGTAGCAAGGTTTCCAGTTTTTCTTTCATAATCAGCTACCTTCCAATTGTGAAATACGTTGCACCTGGCGGACTCATAGTAATCAAGGAATTCTTCACAGCGCAGTTGCGGGAACGAATGACCTTGACGATCGTTTCGCTGTTAACGGGACAGGTTTTATTTGGAATGGGGGAACAACCTGCGTCAAAAAAGAAATGGGATACGTTGTATCCCATTTCTTTTTTCTCAGTGCAGGTTCTGACTACAGACTTGTCTTTGCCATACCCGCTATTTCGGTGAAGGCCTGAGGATCGGATACGGCAAGATCCGCCAGCACTTTTCGGTCAATTTGGACATTCGCAAGCTTCAGGCCATGAATAAACTTGCTGTAAGCAAGGCCGTTCAGGCGAGATGCAGCGTTGATACGTGCAATCCAGAGAGCTCTGAAATCCCTCTTTTTCACCTTTCTGTCACGATAAGCATACTTGAGAGCACGATCCACAGCTTCCGTAGCACTCCGGAAGAGTTTACTGCGTGCGCCACGATACCCTTTCGCCAGTTTCAAGACCTTGTTTCTTCTTTGTCTCGCTTTAAACCCTCGTTTTACCCTTGGCATACTTTACTCCTTTTGCTTGTATTTGCCGGATCCGCAAGGGGAGACGTTTCCTCGCGGTTCACGGACATCGGGTGGAGTCCTGTCACGGATGGACGGACTCCCAGACTATAGATACGGAATCAATTTTGCGATGTTTTTTGCGTCAGCAGCAGCAACCAATCCACCCTGACGGAGGTTCCTCTTCCTTTTCCGACTCATCGAAGTCAGAATATGGCTGGTAAAACCACAAGCTCGCTTGATCTTTCCGCTACCGGTCTTCTTGAAGCGCTTTGCTGCGCCACGGTTTGTCTTTATTTTCGGCATACTCTTCTCCTTTATGAATATCTAAGAAATATAACGCTTGGCTATTTTTTCGGAGAGACGATGATATACATGCTGCGTCCCTCCATCTTGGGTCGCACCTCGATGGTGGCGATATCTTCCAAATCTGCCACAAAACGATCAAGTGCTCTCTGACCAAATTCCATATGGGTAATTTCCCGTCCGCGGAAAACAACCGAAATCTTGGCCTTATTCCCTTCTTCGATAAAACGTCGCGCATGCTTGATCTTGAACTGAAGATCATGCTCGTCCGTTTTCGGCCTGAGCTTTATTTCCTTTAACTGGATCTGAACCTGTTTCTTCTTCGCTTCCTGCTGCTTCTTGCTCTGCTGGTACTTGA
>Ga0351903_1124_pt1 | contig 17701 bp, 15 predicted proteins | sample BONcelHT113001D6_FD_206874 | JGI IMG/M metagenome (GOLD analysis project Ga0351903, IMG submission 206874) | Enriched cells from coal bed in the Powder River Basin, Montana, United States - BONCAT cells T11 rep1 HSBNCT.T11.300.1.D6 ... | reverse complement strand
AGTCCCTTGCAAAGAAATTTACTCCGATTATTGCGGATTTTTCTTTTAGTTTCTGGTATTTATATTTTGATTTTTGGTGGAGCTAATGGTGCTGAGAGAATTTTTGGTTTATTAATTCTAGTAGCACTTGCCATAATTAATGCTCCCGCTTTTCTAACACGTGGAAAAATACGTGCAATCCCGGTGGAAATTGAGCTGATATTATTGGCCATGGTGCTTTTTGAACTGGTTGGAGGAGATGCACTAGGATTATATGTTAAAATTCCCCACTATGACAACTTTATGCATTTCATGCTACCACTATTTCTGGCATTAATCGGTATGATGATTGTTTACACCATGTACTACTATGGTAAACTCCAAGCATCATATGGCGTCATGGCCTTTATTATTATAATTATGACTATAGGCTTTGGAGCAATACTGGAAATGGGCGAATATACCTATGATACGTATTTATCTCAGGGCCCTTTAGGGGATATAACTGGTAACACTCAAATGCAGGGTTCTCCCACACAAGACCCTTTGGATGATACTATGAATGACTTCTTTACAGATACTGCAGGCGGTATAGTCGGAGCAGCTCTAGGAGTGTGGTTAATTCGTAGAAATGAGAAGAAAGGTGAGCACTGGAAAGTAGCTGATGAAGTTGGAAAAATGATAAACTAAATCTTTTCTTATTTTATTTTCTTACATTTTCTATTATTATTTTAATTTTTCTAAAATATTTTACATGTTTTTTATTGTAAACTTCCTTTCTTTTAATTAAATTTTCAATTAAAGAAGAAGATATTGCTGATTAGTAGGATAGAATAGTTAGAAATTAAAAAATAATTCCAGATAAAAATAAAAAAAATCCATTAAGGATAGAAATAAATGAGAAATACAAGAAAAATTACTTGAAAATTTCTCTCCATTCTACCCTATTTTTTAATTAAATATGATTATTTTTTCGCTTTTGGCAGAATAATACTTGTAATGAACCCTAATAGCAGTATTATTGTCAGCGCGTTGAATGTTTGTTTCATAGCAGAGCTTATAGTAGAATCAACAATCTGTGTAGCTTGTGGTACTAATTCAGGAGGTATTTGAGGGGCACTAGTCTGCATCTTTTCCACATAATTAAATAGGCCATCTTGAATCTCTTGGGTTGTCATATTATCAAATTGGCCCGATGATTCTATACTTGCTGTTAGTCCTCCAAATATTCCGATTAATAGTAAAACACCTATTAACGCAGTTCCCATCGAATATCCTAAATTTTTAAAGGAATTTAAAAAACCAGACGCATCAGTTTCTTGATCAGCTCTAGCTGCATCCATAGTTAAATTGGTTAACTGTGAAAGTAGAAGGCCTATTCCCATCCCAAAAACAATCGTTCCAGGCACGATATCCATTATTTGTGTATTTAAATTGAATACACCGCCCAATATAAATGTTCCTAATGCGGAAACAATGAAACCAACCATGATGATGTATTTGCTATCTAAAAATGATGATATTCGTGCACCAAGTATTGATAATAGTAATATAGCGATTGAAGCTGGTAACAGGGCCAAACCCGTGTCAAAAGCATTTAATTTTGTTACCTGCTGTAGAAATACAGGTATTATAAAAAGAAAACCTGCCAGAGGTATTTGAGTAATAACGGAGTTTATATTACCCAAACCAAACAATCGATTTTTAAGGAGAGATATATCTGAAAGCGGTTCTAATCCATGGTTAATTCTTCTTCTCTGCCATAATAGGAATATTGCAAACAGGATTACTCCAGAAGCAATTAAAGTTACAACATATCCCCAGTTTTCAGGCTTTGAAAGGAATAATATTCCCATTACAACCATTATTAGTGATAATATGGATAAAATTGCACCTATGATGTCTAAATCTTTCCATTTTAGACTTGGTTTTGATTCTGTTAAATAATGTCTGAAAAATAATATGGCTACAATAAATATCAGTTCAGATCCAAAAACCAGCCTCCAAGTAATGAATGTGGTAAAAATTCCACCAATTATTGGTCCTATGGCAGCACCCATCGCCGCTATACCACCCCAAATTCCAAAAGCTGTTACTTTATCTTTACCTTCGTAACTAGAGCTAACCAGAGTAGTCGTGGCCGGCAGCATCAATGCCGCACCAATACCCTCAAAAATTGCCCATCCAACCATAAGCATAGTTGCATTGATACTAAAAGTTGCTATTGTTGTTCCAGTTCCATAAATAAGTAATCCTAAAAGAAATGTTTTCTTTCTACCCAAAATGTCCTGAATTTTACTCCCTAACAACATAAATGAAGCAATTATTAATGCATATAAGGCAATTATGGCCTGAATAGATGATAAAGTAGTATTTAATTCTACAACCAAAGTTGTTATTGCTACATTCATGGCTGAAGAATCTAAAACAATGATAAAAATAGCCATACAGGCAACTATAACTGCCCCCCATTTATTCTGGTTTTTATGTTCCATATAATCACTATTCCTCCAAATTAAGATTGAATTGCTTAAATTAGTAATGTATATATAAGCATTATCTAAATATAAATAATTACTTATTTTAAATGTACAATTAAAGGTTTAAGAAAATATTCATTAATTATTATGATTATTATTTAGGGGGAATTGAATGCTGATATTAACTACACAAACTATTGAAGGAAAAGAAATAGATAAATATCTTGGTTTTGTAACAGGAGACTCTCTTTTAGGAGCAAATTTATATAAAGATATGTTCTCAGGAGTAAGAGATGTGGTAGGAGGTAGAACTTCTAAATATGAAGAAGAACTTACCAATGCCAGAAAAGTGGCTCTAGAGAGTATGAAAGAAAAAGCAAGAAAAAAAGGTGCCAATGCAGTCATAGGAACTCGCTTAGCATATCACAATCTTGGAGGTACCATGGGAAACACCATAATGGTCACCGTCTTTGGAACTGCAGTTTCTTATCAAGAATAATTGATTTAAAATAAATTAATTCTCGAAAGTGACAAATTATGTTAACTTCTAAAAAAAATTTTATTGTAGAAAAACGCTGGGCACTTATAGCTATAATATCCGGAGTTTTACTGGGTTTCGGTTCTGCTATTATTTGTATAGCCTGGAATTTAGTTATTTTTGGATTTAATATCATGTATATAGTATCTCCATTACTAGCAGGATTTGTTGAAACTGTAATAGCCCATAAAAAGTACGGTAAAAGTACTGGTGCTATCAGTGCTCTTCTAACATTCTTTTTAATCAATGGTTATGGTTGGTTTGGTCCTGGTTGGATTTTCCCTAAAGAACCTGTTACTTTGAGTTTAATAACTATCATCGCCATAATATTGACTATTCAAGCGGCTTTCCCCATACTAATGAATTATGTACTTTTTGTAGCTGCTGTAAGTATCATCAGAAAGTTTATAGCGGTCATGATTTTCATTCCTTCTAAAATATTGAGAAAAGTTCCAGACACTGGAAATGAAGAAGAAATAATTAAGGGACCATCTGCTGATGAAATTTTCTTAGATGATCTAACTATTCCATTATTATCTGTTCCTCCTGTAAATGGAGGGAAAATAAAAAAATATGTGGGTTTTGTTGTAGGTGAAGCCGTAGTTGAAGAAAAAGTATCTGAGGGTATTATTTCAAAGCTTTCAGATATTATTGAGCCAATTGAAATGGAGGATATTAAATTAGGAGAGGCCCGGAAGATGGCCATGTCTCGAATGCTCGATGAAGCTAAATCACTCGGAGCTAATACGGTGATTGAAGTTTTAGTTGACTATGTTACTATGGGTGGGCTACAAGGCAGTGTATTAATTGTAACTGCGACCGGAACAGCAGTCATATATGAATAATGAATTATGGGGATGTCTAAGATATTCCTATATAATTATTCATTTTGAATAAAAAGCAAGTAATTTTAATAAAGATTAGAGAATAATAAGATGAATAATTATTACTATAAAAAATAAAATATTATCGAATAAAATAAAAAGAATATTAATTTTAAAAACTCTTTTTAAAAGAAAATACAAACTTCTTAAAAACTAAAAAAAGAAAAAAAAGGGTTAATTATTTTTTAGAGCCTATTATTCCACCAGCTATCATTAAAATAGCTAGTAATAGTGCGGCCATTGGGAATCCCGTAGTTTGCATTGCAATTGTATTTGCTGCTTGTGCTGTGGTTTGATTATTTACTGTTGCGGCTGCAGATATTACAATGGTAGAACTTAAAACCTGACTATCTGTTGCGGCACTCACCAAAGCAGTTCCAGATTCTGTGGCACGTAAAGTGGCCGTTGCTATACCATTTATGGTATATTTAGTCACGGATTTACTACCCACTTCACCTAGATTGGTGGTGAATAGCACAGGATTTCCATCGGGTATATGTCCCAGAGCAGGGTCAAGAACAGTAACTGTTTTACCATCATATAGATAGTTGAAACTGGCAATTAAAGGCACATTATCTCCTTTTTTGACCTTTATACTGTTACTGGTGAATTTCATGTACAACCATGGGGTGTAATCAATATTACCTGAAACTAGATTTTGGAAATCAGGGTTATTAGATCCCCACCAGTTATACTTGGCATCCACTATACCGGAGCTTTTTTCTAAATCAAGTACTTGGTATATTCCAAATTGTGTATTGCCCACGATTCGATTGAAGTTAATTTTGTTTTCCGGGATATTATTACTGTTATCCATTAATTTTTCTTCAAATTTTTCGGAATTAGTCTCTTCTGGATTAAACAATTTTATGGCACTACCCACATTGTTGAGGAAAGTATTTCCAATTATCTGGTAGGTACCATCGTAATAATTGAATATCGCTCCCCCTCCCATGTACTCTTTAGGGTCTGTACTGGCCTGGTTGGCACTAAAGGTACTTCCGGTGACAGTTAAATCACCTCCTTTATTGAAGATAGCACCACCAGCATCAGCTTTATTGTTGGTGAAGACACAGTTTATAACATTGAGAGTGGTATGGGTAAATATGGCTCCTCCTCCATCATTCAAAGCCTGGTTATTTATAAATTCACAGTCTTTAACTGTTAGAGTAGCATCACTGGATATGGCCCCGCCAGAGTTATCGAGCTTACCATTTTTAAAGGTAATACCAGTTATTAGTACGGTGAGATCATAATCAATGTTAAATATTTGTGAGTTGCCCTGAGCATCAATGATGGTTGATCCTTTACCAGCACCTTGTAAAGTCAGGTTTTTGGAAATTTTGATATCAACATCCTTGCTGTCTCCATTTATGTTTTTATTATAAGTTCCTGGTCCCAAATTAACTAAACCATTGTCGGCCACTTTATTAATACCAACATTTATAGTTTGAACAGCAGTCTCTGGAGTTACACCATCATTATTATCATCACCATCTGGAGATACATAAATCTGGTCAGGTTGTGGTGTGGCGGAAACCGCGCCGGACATTATAATGGCCAAAATAAAAACAGAAGCTATGAGGATTATTTTTTGTTTCACTTATTTCACCTCCTTTTACATTTTTTTGATATAAAATATCAAGCCTAAAATGTATTCTTATGTTAAAAATCAATTTAATGTAATTATGGAGAAAAAAAGCAGTGATTTTATAATAGCAAATACCATTTCCCCCAATTATTATTTGAGATTATTAGAATAATAATCTTTCTATATGGATTTAATAATTACTATCATATTAAAAAATAAAATTTAATGAATGAGGTTTGATTTAAACCCCATTCAGGTGGGAATATTCATAAAAAACTTAGGAGTATAGTCCACTTGCATGGTGGCATTGCCTACATTGAATTCTAAGACGTGGCCGCCATCAGTTTTATTTTGTGAAATAAAATGGAAATGGAAACCCGGATTATTTAAACCGCCTACATTATCTGGACACCAAAATCCAACTATTGTCCCATTTATATCATTAAACTCAAAGATTGTCTGGTTTTTAATCACATCAGTTAGGTTTTGATATGGGGGGCTCTGCTCTGGCACGCTTCGGGCCTTAATATAGGTAAAATTTCCCACGATTTTAATGGCATAGAAAATATTGGGCTGTGGAAAAGTTTTATTTAAAAAATTTTCCAAGTCACTACCATTCACTTGCTTTATAGAAGTGGCATTATCTGCTTCAAAGTAAGTTAACATGATAAATGGTACTTTTTCATTATCTGGAGGATTATATATAGTTCCATTAGATTTTACTTGGTAAAATGTACCATTTAATACAATCATTTCTCCATCAAGCCTATTGAATGTTCCAATACCAAAATCACCCTGCTTTTTAATTTCCCCAATGGTTAGATAACCATCATAACCTCCAGCAGACAGGTTTTGGAGAGTTGAAACCTGATACAATGTGTCTTGATCCTCTTGAAACATTGGTGTGATATAAAAGGCCATTCCCACAATTAAAGCAATTAATATTCCTATGACAATTAGAAGAGTACGTGACATATTTTTAGTATCTATAAATTTTAGTATAAATTATTTTTTTTATGCGCCATTTTATGCGCCAAAATTAACGTTTTTGGGCCATATTTTGTTTTGCCACATATTTAGTTCCTTTTTTTATTCCACTCATATGAATCATATTTACTTCAATCAAACCTTTCAAATCTCTTGTAGCTGTTCTTCGAGAAACTTCAAATGTTTCCTGATATAAACTATTGGTAAAAACCTTTCCTTCATTAACCATCATTTCCAGGGCCTTTATTTGTCTATCATTCAAACCTAATTCTTTTAAATCAACCATTCTATCATCAGGAATGTCACTGACCAAATCTAAAATGTTTTCACCCGGACCATAGAACTTAACCACGAAGAAATCTCCTTCTTCACTGAATTCAGGTTCTTCCAGGCCGTGTTCTTTCATGAGTTTCTTCATTTTTCCAATTCCAGTACCGTACTTTTCCATGTCTTTAGTCTGGTGGAAAATTTCACATATCCTCTGATTCCGAGAAGCATGATGGCCGTCTAACTTATTAATGCTCATTCCAGGTAATAGTCCGCCAGGATTACTTATTTCCACTCGATATCAAAAATAGAGAACATAATAGGAGCTCCTAAACGATTATAATCCCTGTGAGCAATAGCATTTATGATAGCTTCCCTTATAGCATCGTAAGGATATTCTGGTATGTCTACTCTTTTAAAGTCCACAATCTTATTAGCCAGCCTAGTATTCCTCTTAAAAAAGATTTCAACTTCTTTTAGAATACCATAAACTGACCCTTTTATTTCCAAATTATCTATAGTACGGAATCTGGTTACTCCTTGGTATCTTGCTATTCTAATCTCATTTTGAGGAATATAATCTGACGCTTGTAAAGAAAAGAAAAGTAATGCTGCGTTAGTTGGCATGTATTCTCCATTGAACTCTTTTAAAACATTTAAACGATTTTGAAGAGTTTCATAAATAGATCCTTCTGGAATATCAACATCCAGTTTTAAAGCTCTTTTTTGAAGAAAATCTTTTACTTCCTTCTCATCTATAGCAGAATAATCTGCTTCAGGGTTAATTCTATCTTCAAATGGTCCAGTTTGAATCAATCCATTGTTTATCAGAAATTGTTCCAAACTATAGGTTATTTGACATTTTAAATCATCCAGTGATTCAAATCGGCGATAAACTAAGGATTCTTTAATTTTATTGAAAAATTTCCTGGTATCTTCATCTCTTTTTAAATTATTATCACCTTTAATAAATATCAGAACTTCACCTGATGATACTGAGTTAATAAATGTATCAAACTCTTTTTCAGTAGCAGATAATCCATCATCTCCTTTAAAACCATATTTTTGGCCTAAAATCCCCAGATAAATATTGCTATTTTTTAATTCATTTAAATAGCGAGAAGCTGGATTATTACCTGCTGCAGTCACATCTTCGAAGATAAAGACCTCAAAAAATTCCCTGAAAATGCCAGTGTTTATAATTGCGTCCTTTACAGCAAACCGTTCTTCCCTAAGTTCACTTTGATTCCCACTGACAAATACCTTAAACTTCATAACTAATCATCTATAATTTATTACTTATTTCTTTTTCTAATTATGATTATTATTTTAAAAATAATTTTGAATTAATATTCTTTCCTTTTTAGGGTCATGTCCTAAGGATTCACACTTCTGGCATAGGTGATATCATTTTCTATTTAGTTGTAGTAATAAGTGATAATATACTAATGGATTATACTAAGAAATAATGAATAATCAATTTTTGCTTGAAGAGCCTAAAAACCTTTCAAAAGTATATATTTGTCACCGATTACCTAATCGGACTTTCAAAATAAGAGAATATTACTTTCCAGTTTGTTCTCGATGTACTGGAATATATATTGGGGCCTTTTCTTACTTTATTTTAGCTATGTTTTATTATATTGAATATGATTTATCTTTAATGATAACAGCTTCATTGTTAATAATTCCTACATTTATTGATGGGTTGACTCAATTTATTGGTTTCAGAGATAGTAACAATACATTAAGGTTTTTTTCAGGTTTAATTGCAGGAATTGGTCTAGCAATATTCATTAAATACTTTAAAATAATATTAATGGGGGTTAACAATGGTTTATTGTCCTAATTGTGGAAAAGAAAATGCTGACCAAAATGAGTTCTGTGATAATTGTGGAAAAAAATTGACTCAAAGTGCGAATACAGATCAACCAGTTGATAAACAAAGCAAAGGATGGTGGAGTCAGCAGAATTCTGGCGTAAAAGCATTGAGTATATTTGGAGTTTGTTGTATAGGACTTTTATTGGTTGTCGGAATATTTGCAATGATATTACCGGATATAAATACATCTATTATGACAAATTCTTCTTCAAGTGAGCCTGCAACTACTACTAATTCCACTAGCACACCTTCTTCTCAAACATGGAATAGTGTAGCAACTTTCACAGGCACTGGTAATAAAGACACTGACACATTCCAAATTAAAGGAGACAAATTTAAGTTAAAAGTTACAGCAAAAACAGAAAGTTTAGAATATGGTCTTTTTTCAGCAACTGTTTTTCCAGAAGGTGAAACAACATCTTATGTTAGCCAAAGAAATATTGATAGTTTTAATAAAAACACTGAAACTGATGAATTCATTATAAACGCTGGCCCTGGAACTTATTATATTAAAACAATAGTTGCAAATTTAGATAAATGGGATATTGAGGTTTTTGACTATTATTAAACCTCTTTTTATTTTATTTTTTAGAGGCAATATCAATTAATACTCACAAAAAAGTATAATCCTTTATAAGCAGTTATACATTTTTATTTATAAGGATTGTTTTTAAATAAATCACAAAAATAATCATTAAAATTTTTTTTTAATAAAAAGAATTTAAGAGATTTTACTAATATTCCTAACATTCCACCTATTAAACCTGTGAAGAATGTTATATTATTATTACTCCAAATAACCTATAAATAGGCATTAAGTAATTTTTTTTACCTATTTAATTATTATTTAAAGTCGGAATTATAATACATTATATAGCACAAGAAAAATGATAAAAAAAGAAATGATACTACTAATATATTAGTTGGAAAGTTATAACCAATCATTCTCCACATACGAGGAGATATTATACATATAAAACCAAATGAAACCACAGCCAAAATAAATATAGATAAAAAAGATTTGTTTTTGGAATTACTATTCACTTGTTTAAACTTTCTTTTGTAGATTCTTTCAGAAATAATATCATCTAAAAGAGCTTTTTTCGATTCTTTGGAGATATTTAAACCGTCTTCACTGTAATATAACTTGCCACCACAATTGCATGATTCAAAATCATCTATAGATTCCCCTTCTTCTAATTCATAGGAAAGTCCACAATTTCGGCATATGATATATCTCAAATAACTCCTCCAATCATAAATTAGCTAATATATTAATTATCATGCCATTTTCCATCTTTCCAGTAATCTTTAATAGTTTTACCACAATTCTGGCATGAATTTTTACCAATCATTATTATATCTCCGTCATCATTCACATAATCATAAATTGTACGCTTTATATTTCCATCACATACATCACAATAAATACCGGGATTACCATATCTTACATCAATCAAAGTATAACCCGTTAAATCCAACCCTTTATTTTTAGTTTTCTTATTGGTTATGGTTTTATTGAGCTTAGCAGTTTGATTAGAAGAATTATTTACATTTGAATTATTTACAGAACTATTATTGGTATTGTTTTGAGGTTTTTTATCATCAGATGAATCCCCTAAAAACAAATAACCTGCAGAAAATGATAAAACAGCCACCAAACCTATTACCAGGCCTATTATAATAAGATCTTTATTATCCATTAAACCCCTCAAATATTATTCTTTTTATTAATTATAGTGCATCTATAATATCATTTAATATTTACTATTTAATTATATAAAAAAACTATATTAGTATTGTAAATAATAGAATTGTATATATTGATATAAACAGGGATGAGATAAATGAGTTTTTCTAATGAATATCCAGATCCATATTTGAAATAAGCTATGGTTGTTTTACTCTATAGGAAGTGAAAAACTTGGATACTATTGTACAAAAAATAGAAAGGACACTTGCCAACAATGATGTTGATTTTGAAAAGATTATCAATAAAATGGGTCAAGTTTCGGCAGCCGAAAAACGATCTAATGGATATGAATTTACATTAAATGACCATTTAAGAGGTTTAATTTTATCTTTACTCAGCAATCAGAGGCCATGGAAACAGATTTAGGATAATCTGGATAATTTAGAAAAAATATTCTTCAATTATGATTCAGATAAGCTCAAAAATGCTGATTCTGAAGTACTTACAAACCAGGTAAAGGCAATTAAATGTGGAAATATAAGTATTAAAAGTCAGATGACAACACTTCATTATAATATTTCCATATTAGAAAAAGTATCTGAAAAATATGGAAGTATTGATAATTTTATAACTTCAAAACCTATAGAAGAAATTGCAGAGTGTTTATCAGATGCAAAGAGCCATTATAAATTAAAACAACTGGGGATGGCCCTTACCATGGAATACTTGAAAAATGTAGGGCTAAGTGGCATGAAACCAGATACGCACCTTTTGAGAATCTGTGGTCCTGAAAGACTTGATATTATTCAAGAAACAAACTCTAAAGAACAATTACAATCATTTGAAAGGTTTTCAAAAGAGGCAGGAGTGAGTACAACTTATTTAGATAATTTAATCTGGATATTTGGAGCCAATGAATACGGTGAAATATGCTCGAGTAGTCCTAAATGTCAAAAATGTGTATTAATAGAGCTTTGTAATAATCCTTAATTTTATTTAATTTCAGTTTAATAATATTTCAGAGGTATTTCATGATTTCAATTTTCAATTCTTCAAAATCATATTCCGGATAAACATAAATTAAGTTACAGCCATTTTTTTGGCATGATAATTTTTTTCTTCTGTCTCTTTTCTGTTGTTCTTTAAAATTTTTTTCACCACCAAAATAATCAACAGGTCTTTGATGTTGGTCTCCCTGGTATTCTATACCTATATTTTTATCAGGAAAATAAATATCTAGATGCTGTCGACCTAACCATGCTGGATTTCCATGATGTAATACAACTTCTGTTGAAAATGTTTTCTTAATTTTATAAAACAACTCTGTTTCACTAATCCAACCTTCTCCAACTAATGGTAAATTTTTAGATTTTCTTACTTTATTTTCAGCTTCTCTTAATATCCTCTGAGATTCTAATAAAAAAGCATCAATAATAATTTGAGGAACAAAATATTGATTTATATTTCTTAAGTAATTAGAGTAAGAAATATTATCAAATTTACTTGTATTATCTATAACAGAAACAAAACCATTAGATTTATGAACATGAAAACCGTATTTTTTATTTGGTCTAATTTCATCATCTAAATTTTTCCATTCGAAATAGAGTTCTTTGGCTTCATTATATTGATCATTAACAACAAAAAAAGATTTTAAGTTTTTTAAGTCTTTATTTGATAAATTCAATAATGAATAATCATTAATGAAATGAGAAGGTATTGTTTTTCCTTTTTCAACATAAAATTGTTTTAATAATTTTGTTGAAACCTTTTCAATTTCAGATAAATATTTTTTTCCAAAATTAGTAATGATTTTATCATTTGTTAATGAAATTAAATCTTTTCCATCAATATAATTAATTTCAGAAATTTCGGGGAATCTAGCATATGATAATGAATCATTCCATGTTAACCCATTCATTTTTTTATACTTTAGGGAATTTTTGTAATCGTTTATACAATAATATGCAGCAGATTGCCATTCATTTAAAAACCATTTAATTTTTTCATAATGGGAATAACTCTCATAAATGATATTAAATTTTGTTTTTAGTTTGTCAATGTCTTTGTCTTTTATAAATTGATTCACTATTGAATATAAGTAAATAAAAATATAACTTAGATTTCCCTGAATATCAAGATAATTATTTCTTCCTAAGTTAGATAACCAATTATAATAGAACTTTCTTTGTTCATCCGTTGCATTTTCCAGGTTAGGATAATATTCATTCCAATCAGGAACAATAATTATTGGTTTATCCCCTATTTGAACACCTAATTGCATAAGATATTTGCTGGCTTCAAGTTTAGTATATTCATCTTCTAAAGCTTTCTTAAGATAAGGTATGGTTTTTTTATTATTTAATATTCCCAAAGATTTCACAGCTTTTTGTCGAACCCCTATATTTTTATCATCAAGAGATTTAGCAAGAATTTTTATTATCTTATCTTGGGTCATTAAAACCATTCCTATTATTATCTGCTATAACTCTCTTTGTGTTGGAATTCTTTCACCTGCAGCTAAAATACCTATAACTTCAACTGCTTTTTTGCGTACATTTGAACTTGAATCGTTAGTAAGATTACTAATTGGTTCTAATGCGTTGGTATCTCCTATTTTACCCAAAGCTTCAATAGATCTAAATCGAACATTCCAATCTGAATCTCCTAAAGCTTTTATTAAAGAATTTGATGCTTTATTGTCAGCTATTTCACCTAGAGCTTTAATCGATTCTCGTCTTTTTATTTTATCTTGACTATTTAAGGATTCTATTAGTAAATTTAAAGAAAATTTTTTAAGTTTTACTAAATTAATAACGCAAGCGCCTCTAAACCCAGAATTTTTATCTGAAAGACCAAATATTAAAGGTTGGACTCCTATTTCATCATCAAGATTTCCTAAAATCCACGCACATGAAACTTTAGTTATATGATCATCATCTTTAATTGCATCAAGGACGGGTTCAATATTATTTAAAAGAAATTCACGGGACTTTTTGACTTTTTTTATATCCATAGGATTGCCATCTACATCAAAAACAGAATGATTAACTAAGTCAGATAATTTAATTGCTGCTTGGCTTTTAGTAGATGAGTTTTTAAGATTTTCTATCAGTTTTTTTAATTCGAAATCAGAAACATCGTCAATGCGAAAATCATTGCCTTGCAAATTATTGGCTATATTTTCCACTTGCTCTTGGCTTATATTAATTTTTAATGCTCTTTTCATATTTACCATCCCTATTTTAAAGATCCCTACTAAGAATGAGCCTCGGCCCACTCCTCACAAACCACTTTGGCCTGCTCCAATACAATCTCCACGGCCTTTTGGGTCTCTTCAGAAGGATATTTATGCTTTTTAAGTATCCTCTTAACGGCCACTCTCATTTTGGCCTGAACATTTTCCCTCAAGGTCCAGTCAATAGTTAAATTACTTTTAATGGTTCGCACCAGTTCCATGGCAATATTTTTTAATTCATCATCACCTAGAATTTCTCCAGCTTCTTTATTAACCATTAAAGCATCATAAAAGGCCAGTTCATAATCATTTAGGCCTAGATTATCTCCCCTCTCGTCAGCTTCTCTGATTTGTTTGGCTATATCAATGAGGTTTTTGATTATTTCTGCACTGTCAATATTACGGTTTCTATATTTTATTAATGCATTATCCAGCATTTCTGCAAAAGACCTTCCTTCTACCACATTTTTCCGGGATCTGGTTCTTATCTGTTCTTTTAAAAGTTTTTTTAATAATTCGGCGGCCAAATTCTTCTGGGGCATGGCACTTACTTCTTCTAAAAAGTCATCAGAGAGAATAGAAATATCCTGATTTTGTATTCCCTTACCCTTTAATCCCTGAGTTCCAGTTAAAGGAATGACTCCTTCAGAGGTTATGGCATCAGATACAATCTGTTTTATGGCCAGTTCCATCTCTTCTTTACTGAGTTTTGGGCCTTCTTCCTCGTCATCATTTTTCATTAACTGGGCTTTAACGGCTTTAAAGAACTTTACTTCATCCCTTATCTCTAAAGCTTTTTCATGGGGAACTGATAGGGCAAAGGATTTGGAGAGTTCATTTACATTTTTTAAGAACCGGTTTTTCCCATCGGATAGTCCCAGAATGTGATCCATACTTCTTAAAATGGTTCTTAACTTCTTAATGGTATCTGGATTGAAATAATCATTATAATCAAAGTTGTGGAAAATGGATTTAACCACATCATATTTTTCCAGCATTAAACCCACAGCTTTATCCTGATCAAAGGCAGGTTTTCCTTTACCTCCACCTACCGTGTAAGCGTGAATGGCTTTTTTTAGTTCTGCGGCAATGCCCAGATAATCGACTATGAGTCCTCCTTCTTTATCAGGATAGACTCTATTAACTCGAGCTATGGCCTGCATCAATCCATGGCCCTGCATAGGTTTATCAATATACATGGTGTGTAAATTAGGCACATCAAAACCAGTAAGCCACATATCTCTTACAATTACCAGTTTGATTTCCGAATCTGGATCTTTAAATGTTTCACCCAGTTCTTTTCTCCTCTGCTTGTTCCGGATGTGTTTTTGCCATTCTTCACCATCAGCAGCAGAACCAGTCATTACTACCTTTAAAAAGCCCTTATTATCGTCTTCACTTTCCCATTCTGGTTTTAATTTGATTATTTCATTGTAGAGGTCTATGCAGATTCTTCTACTCATACCTACAATCATTCCCTTACCATCCTGGGCATCTAATCTGGAAGTGAAGTGATTTACCACATCTTGAGCCATTTCTTTTATTCTTTTTTCACTACCCACTATGGCTTCGGTGCGGGCCCATTTACTCTTGAGTTTTTCCTTTATTTCCGCTTCTTCCCCTTCTGTAATATTCTCAAAGTCAGGGTCGATTAAAGCCTTTTTGGCTTCATCCATGTCTAGTTTAATGAGTCGGTTCTCATAGTAAATGCGTACGGTGGCCCCATCAGCCACTGATTGTTCTATATCGTATATATCTATGTAATCTCCAAAGACCTGGATGGTATTTTTATCTCCCAGTTCAATAGGAGTTCCTGTAAAACCAATATAAGATGCATTGGGTAGAGCATCCCTCATGTGCCGGGCAAAGCCGTCAATAAATTCGTACTGGCTACGGTGGGCCTCATCAGCAATAACCACGATGTTGGTACGATCTGATAGAAGTGGGTATTTGGTGTCTTTTTCTGGTAGGAATTTCTGGATGGTAGTGAAGACTATTCCTCCAGATGCCACTTTTAATAGTTCCTGGAGTTTATCTCTGGAATCCGCCTGCTGTGGTTCCTGCCTTAAAAGGTCCTTGGATTTGACAAATGTTCCAAATAACTGGTCATCTAGGTCGTTTCTATCAGTTAAAACCACTATGGTGGGGTTGTCCATTTCTAAAACTAATTTACCTGAATAGAAGGCCATAATCAGACTCTTACCTGAGCCCTGGGTGTGCCAAACCACTCCACACTTTCTATCTCCATCTGGCTTCGATGCTTCTATGGTGGCATCCACTGCACTGTTTACAGCGTGGTACTGGTGGTAAGCAGCCAATTTTTTCTTAATTTCCTTTTCCCTTTCAAAAATAATGAAGTGTTTTATTAAATCTAAAATAACTTCCTTGTTGAGCATTCCCCGGAGCATGACTTCTAACTGGAAAGTGTCATCGGTTATGGTCTTACCATCAATGGTCTTCCAGGGCATGAAACGTTCCCAGGAACTGGTTAAAGTTCCAGCTTTTGCTTTCATACCATCAGAAGTTATAAGAATTTCATTAAACTGGAATAAAGAAGGAATTTCGGCCTTGTAAGTTTGCAGTTGTTTATAACCAGTTTTAAGGGTGGCCTTCTCATCAGCAGGGTTTTTCAGTTCTATTACTACCAGTGGTAGGCCGTTTATGAATAGAATAATATCTGGCCGGCGGTTGTGATTATCTTCTATGATGATGAATTGATTTACCGCCAGAAAGTCGTTATTGAAGGGGTTCTGGGTGTCTAAGAGATAGACTTTATTTCCCCTGATGGTATCGTTTTCCCGGTATTCCACATCTATTCCATTAACCAGTAGCTGGTGAAAGTGGAGGTTATTGGTTAAGAGATCGTTGGATTTTGATCTTAAAACCTTCTTTACAGCTTCCTCTCTGGCCGATGGTGGGATGTTGGGGTTTAGTTTATTTATGGCCTTTCTTAGTCTTTGAGTGAGGACTACGTCGGAGTAGAGTTCCCTTTCTGGTGTTGGGCCGTCTGGTGATAGGTCTGGGCCGGGGATGTAGTTGTAGTTAAGTTCTTTGAGTAGGGAGATAGTAGCCTGTTCTACCTGGTCTTCGTTTAGCATTATTTCTCCTCCAGGGGGACTCTTATTTTTCCAGACATTAGTCTGGGAAGGAGTGAATCTTTAATTTGGGTTATATTCTCAGATTCTAGATTGTTTATATTTATTTTCTCAAAAATAGGCCTTATAATCATTCCAAAGTTATCAATTATTGATTTAGGTGGGACAGCAGTTTCATATTCTGGAACGGCGTCTTTACTTAAATGTAACACTGTGGTACCATTAGCATAACTTACTGCATGATTATGAAAAGTTTTAGTTTTAAGAGTTTCATAAATAAATTCTTTACTAAAATATTCAGATTTAGGCCTTACTATAACCAAATCAAGAGATGCAATTAATTTTTTATAATGTGGAACAGATCTAACGATGACAGGCTTGCCTAAAACCTCAGCTTTCTGAGTTAAATCTGTTTGAGCAATAACAACATCTCCATCAACTATAAGTTGATCTTCTTTAAAATTCCCAGAATATTCTTTAAATCCATTTTTTTTAAAAACTCCATCCCTGCCTATGGATTTAAGTGTTACTAAAGCATTTTTTGATTCATTTAAATCAGCACTTTTATATGAACATCCTTTTATTGTATTTACATAATTTTCAAGTTTTTCTATTTTCCAATACTGTGGTATGTTGCCTAACTTAGAATCAATCATTTCGCCACCATTGGACTTATATGGTTTTTCTTCCTCATTAGGAAATTCAAAATGGACAAACCATTGCTTGAATATATTTTGGCCTATTTCTTCTAGGGTTTGATTCATTTTGTGGTTGAGTTCGATTTTTTTATCTAAATTAAATAAAATATCAGATATTATGTTTTGTTCAGTAAAAGAGGGTAATATCAAAGGAAAGCTTCTAACATTATCTTTAGTTATTGTTTTAGCTGCCGTTCCTTGACAAAATGATTTTAAATAAGTTTCATGATTTTTAAGATAATAAAAGACGAATCTCTGATTCACTGATTTTTTCATTCTTAACATGAATAAATTCATGGCTAAAGAAACGGGTTTTCCTAAATCAGGCATTATATAAACAGAACCAGCATTAGCAATTTTATTCATTAA
>Ga0351903_1114_pt1 | contig 19034 bp, 23 predicted proteins | sample BONcelHT113001D6_FD_206874 | JGI IMG/M metagenome (GOLD analysis project Ga0351903, IMG submission 206874) | Enriched cells from coal bed in the Powder River Basin, Montana, United States - BONCAT cells T11 rep1 HSBNCT.T11.300.1.D6 ... | reverse complement strand
GCAGAAGAACGAGTGGGGACCTTACTTGAGCTGAGCTACAGATCGCGTAAATCGCAAGATCTCGAAAAAAACGTTCTTAGTCCTGATGCCGCTATGCTGATAAAATTTCTCTCTCAAAGCACTGACGGAGGGATCGAATGACTTTCAAAGCATATAAGCTGACTCCGGTTGACACTTGGTTTTTCCGCGATGGCAGGCCTTATAATCAGGGTGAATCAAATCTGGCGGATATAAAAAGCCTATTTCCGCCTTTTGCCATGACCGCAGCGGGAGCTATCAGGGCTTCACTTGCGAGGGGACTTGGTTGGAATGGCAAAGGTGATTGGTCCTCTGACATCAAGAAAAAGCTGGGAGATGGCAGACACCTGGGCCCGCTGAGATTAAGAGGTCCCTACTTGATTCGGGAAAGAAATGGCAAGTCTGAACTACTCTTTCCCGCGCCTCTGCATCTTCTGGGGAAACTCTCAGAAAATGAGAACTGCCAATGGGAGCAGCTTAATCTCTTGAAGCCCGGAGAAAAAGTTGATTGCGATATTGGGAATCAAGTCCGGTTACCATCCTTAAAAAATTCTAGCGGTTTGAAGTCGCTCTATGGCTCATACTTGACTTTGGCTGACATGGGAACTGTGCTAAAAGGAGGAGATCTGAGCAAAGTCTTTCCGGTTCAAGGAAGCGATTTGTGGGATTTTGACTTTCAGGTTGGCATAGAAAGGGACTTCGAGACCCACGCAACTGTAGAAGGAGCTCTGTACTCGATCTCAAGGGTCAGATTAGAGATCGGAGTAGCTCTCGCTGTAGAGGTTGACGGACTTGAAAAAGGGATGGATCTTCAATCTACATTGCCTTTCGGAGGCGAAGGGAGGCTTGCTCATGCAGATTGCCTCGATGATACGATCAAGATCCCTGATGCTCCCTTGTTGAAACCATGCCCAGATAACAAAATCCGGTTCACTGTCACCCATCTTACACCGGCCCGCTTTGAAGGTATTTGGCCAGGTCCTGGAAAAGAAATACCGGACCTTGCTGGTGCCAAGGTTGTATCAGCATGTTTAGAACGACCTGTTTGGATAGGTGGATGGGATACGATTAAAAGAGAGCCTCTGCCACTTGAGCCGTTCTTGCCAGGAGGTTCAACCTGGTTTTGTGAGGCAGAGTGCAATCTTGCAGAACGGATCGAGAAATGCAATGGCAAGCACATAGGCAAATATGGCGAGTTCGGCTTTGGAGAAATAGCTATCGGGCTTTGGAATGATGAGTAATTAATGGTGATTAGATGAAGAGTATAATCCTTGGAATGTTAGCAGAAACGCCAATTCATCCTGGCGCAGGACGATCAACAGGTTTTGTAGATCTGCCCGTGGCAAGAGAATCGATTACCGAATATCCAGTGATTGTGGGATCGAGTCTTAAGGGAGCCTTAAAGGACAGGGCTAGGGAAAAATGGCCGGGAAAAAAGGCGGAGAAAGGAGAAGATAAGACCTCGAGCGAAGAAGTAGCAAAAGCATTCGGTAAACAGGATGATGCGGGAGATTTAATTGTCTCAGACGCACGATTGCTTCTGCTTCCTGTTCGTAGTCTCACTGGACAATACAAATGGGCAACATGCCCATATCTGCTGGAACGACTTGATCGCGATATCAGGCGATCCGGTCTGGCAGGGAAGCTTAAGGCTCCTATTATGAATAAAAAACCCAAGATGGGGACGGTTCAGACAGAGGGAACTGGAAAAATATTCCTGGAAGAGCGCGAGTTCGAGATATCGGAAAAGGTAGAACGTTCCATTATCGAGTCAATTAGCCAACTAATATCAAGTAAGGCTTCTGCAGAAAGACTGGCTGGACAGCTTATTGTGCTCCATGATGATGATTTTAAATGGTTTGCCAGCTACGGACTACCTATAAACGCTCGAAACGCCTTGAAGGAAGATACGAAAACAACGATTCCAGGGGCATTGTGGTATGAGGAGACTTTACCAGTAGACAGCGTGTTCTATACGCTTTTCTTGGAACGGGGTAATGGCGCCATAGATCTGGTTAAAACTCTGGTCAATGAACGGCCTTACTTGCAGGTAGGAGGAAACGAGACAGTAGGACAGGGATGGTTTGCCTTAAGCTTGGTGGGGGAGTAAAGAATGGTTGAACAAACCCTCGGGCAAAAGCGGGCCGCTCATGCCTTGGAAGCTATAAAGAAGTTGGAGAAAGATAATAATTACGGAAATTTCGGCAGCTACGTCCAGCGCCTTCCTGCAACTATTGTAATGAACGGGCTAGGACAAGCGATGGCCAGTGAGCTGGCTGCGGCCAGAGGCTGCAAGGATCAGGATGAGCGCGCTCATAAAACCCTTTTTGAATTAGTAGAAAGCTGGCTCCAGAAGAGCAATGCGTATCCGCAAATAGATCTGATGATCGCTATTGTTCAGAGTAATCAGGAAGATTATGTACGAGCCCAGGCAGAGGCTCTTGCCTATCTCGACTGGCTGAAGAAGTTCAGTCAAGCATATCTGAATGGTGATAAAGATGGCTCGACCATTGTACAAGACAGAAACTAAGCTTACTGAAAGGCCCGTTGAGAGCAACGCGGGCTTATGGTATGATAAATTCTGTGATCAGTGGCAAGAGGGATGGGATGGTCTTGGAGAAACAGGCAAGAAGAACTGGATACAAGGAGTGACAAAAGGGCCAGTGGGAGATTCCAGATTTATCAATGAGGTAGTGAATCGCCGTTTGAATCTAATTGAAAAATGCGGCGGTACGGCACTCTATTTCAAGACCGAAGGACCATTTGTTACGGGCCTAGGAAGAAACCATCCGGTGGAAAACGGATTCGCCTGGCATCAGTCTCTTGGAACGCCTTACCTGCCAGGGTCTTCAGTTAAGGGAATAGTGCGATCCTGGGCAAAGGTTTGGGAAGAAGAAGCGAATGAGGTCGTCAACCGGATATTCGGACCTAGAGGTTCAGATTCCCCCTCGGTTGGCTCGGTCATTTTTCTAGATTCTATTCCAGTAGATCAAGTGCAGCTTAAGCCAGATGTCATGACCCCGCATTATGGTCCATATTACCAGGGGAACGAACCACCAGCCGACTGGCATAATCCGGTTCCTGTTCCTTTCTTAGTGGTAGATTCGAAACAGGATTTTCTCTTCGGCCTCCTGCCCAGGCGGCCCATGGAGAAGCTGGATAAAGAAGACTGCCAGAAAGCTGTTGGGTGGCTGAAAATGGCTCTAAAATACATTGGCGGAGGGGCCAAAACCGCAGCAGGATACGGACGATTCGAGCAGATAGTTCCTAGATCTCCAGGTATGGACTGGCTGGATAAAGAAATAGACAAGCTAGCCAAAGAGCATAACAAATCTCCTTCCAAGGTCCTAGCAGAAATGCCTATGAAGGTTGCGGAGAGCTGGAACAAAATAGGTGAGCAAGAACTTAAGAGAATGGTTCTAACTGATATCGAGAAAAGATATGGCCAGCTCTGGAATCATCCCACAGGCGGATTGAAGAAAGCCAAAAAGATCTACGAATTGAAAATGCCTGAAGGTGCAGGTGGCATTTGATGAAGATCATGGTCTGTCTCATCAGCGGGCAGCACGTCCCCAATCTGCTCTCCATAAGGTCGGAAACTCCCGTTCCCGACCGGCTGGTTCTGATCGTAACCCCATTGATGAAGGCCAGGGATAAGCATAATCAGCTTTTGAATGCCCTGGCAGCCGGCGGGCTGGATTATGGACCCAGGCATGATATCAAGGACCTTGCGAAAGAGGATTCCATATCTGAGACTTACGACCTGCTAAAAAAGATCCACAAGGAACACCTCAATAATGAGTTAGTCGTGAATCTCACAGGTGGAACAAAGCCCATGTGCATTGGTGCATACGAGTTCTCCAAAGAGAAGCACCTCAGAACCCTCTATGTTCCTGAGGGCAACCAACACGAAGCTAAAGATCTCATTGGAGATTCGTCTGTAGATTTGAAACACCGGCTTTCCACGGCGGAGTTTTTAGAAGGCTATGGTTTTGGTGTCCAAAATCCAGGCGATCTAAAGATATCAAAAGAAAGAGCCGAGGATCTTTTTGAACTTGCGGCCCTGTTGACGGCCAATAGCGAGGATCATGGCCTCAGGGGAATGCTGGGGAAAATTCAGAACCTCATGGAAGAGAAGAAGAAGAACGACAGGAAGGGATGGAATAGAGATGGACTCATCCTTACCGAGGAATCAAACGTATTTCTGGATAACGAGTCTCTCAGATCAAAAATAGCATCAGAATTGGGTCTGAAGACCAAAGATTCGGTGCTCTTAGGAAGCCTGGATAAGCACCGGGTGGAATTTCTGGCCGGGAAATGGCTGGAAGTCTTTGTCTGGGGAATGCTCAATCCCTTCGTCGAAGATGAACGGATCTGGGACCTGAATCAAGGCGTCAGAGTTGGAAAGGCTTTGCCGGGAGAGGACAATGATCTGGATGTCACCTTCATGATGAATCAGTCGCTTTGCACCGTGGAGTGCAAGACCGGAGGCCAGGAGCATGACCCTGCCGGAAAGGATGTGCTCTATAAAATTGAAGCAATAAAATCCGGTCTTAGAGCAACACGGGTTAAGACCTATCTGGCAACGACCTCTGATAATGTAATCGATCCTCAAAAAGGCGGCATTAAAGAGCCTCTTCTCAGGAGGGCGGATATTTATGAATGCAAGATTATTGCAGGCGGGAAGCTCAGGGAGCTGGCCGAGCTATATTTCTTGAAAAGCCCTAAACTGGCCGAAAAAGTTGCTGAAGAATTCGAAATTCGAAAGGCGGTTAAAAGATGACTGCTCCCGTCATCTACTCCATCGCCGTCTACTCGCCCATCACTCCCGCCGAGCCGCTCCCGCCCCTACCCGATATCCCCCGCGGCTCGCTCGTCATCGTGGAGGGCCGCGCTCCCATCTGGCGCTACGGTATGGCCATGCACAGGCTGCACGCCTCTCCCGCCGCAGCGATTGCATTCTACGATCCGCGCCTGGGGGCGGTGGTGGTGGCAACCCACAGCCTGGAGTGGCAGGTGGGCCAGGTGGTGGATGTGACGCTGCCTGCAGAATGATGGAGCAAGCGTCATCCATCTGCAGAGAGCGCCACCGGCTGGCCGGGTCCGACCGGAGAATATTAAAAAATTTATAAAAGTAGTAGTGCAGATCCCTGCCAATCGGTAACGAATGATTTTTTATAGGAAGATATACAACGTTTATTAGGCAAGAGCCCCATATTGCACCCGAGCCCGAGAGTTGCCGTAAGTAACACCGGTCCGCTGATTTCAGCGCTCCAATCTGATTGCATGCATATCCTGCTTCAGTTCTACGACCAGATTCATATACCGGCAGACGAGGTTTCTGAATACCAGAAGCATGGTGCAGGTCATGAGATCAGTGATCTCTTAGAGACAGGTTTTCTAGTGGTCCACCAGATGTGTTAATGGCACTGGAAGAGTGCCGAAGGCAAGGAACACATTATTCTCCTAAGTTGATAGATGAAATATATAACAATCTGAAGAGGCTATAAAATGAAAAAGAAATATGCACCACACGAGCCGGAAGAAGAGGTGCTTTCAGCCACAGATGCTTTCCTGGATGCAGAGCAATCAGAAGCTCGTTGGCAGGCCTTTGAAAAGGATGAGAGACTGTGCCGTGTGCTAGTTGAGCTGCCTCAGCCCGCTTTCTCCAAACTAGAGAAGCTGGCCTTACAAAGAAAGAGGACCGTGTCTCATCTTGTAGAAGAGGTTATTACCGGCCTGGTGGATGCTTTCGCTCTTCCAAAAGAAAAAGCCTGAAGCACCACCTTTTTCCAATACCTAACTTCTGCTAGCCGCTCCTCATATCGCCCTGCGGCAGGGAACACTCTTCCCAGAGCGCTGGCCAGATCTTCCAGGCGCACGGGCTTGCTGATGTAGTCATCCATTCCTGCCTCGATGCATCTTTTCCTGTCGCCCTCTAAAGCGTGCGCAGTGACTGCGATTATGTGAGGCGATCCATTCGGCCAGCGTTTGCGAATGGCCTTTGCCGCATCAAAGCCGTCCATCTCTGGCATTTGCACATCCATCAGGACCAGGCTAAGAACCCCTCCTGAATTGATGTACTATTGTCTGTTGTGCTCTCTTTTGTACTATTTCTCTTTGTTTATTCCCAGTTTGGACTCGATAGATATATCTTTATCCAGGCGATAATCGATATGAACAGAGGTTATTATTCTCTGCACGCCCATCTCGGCCAGCTTTTCATTCGCCTTCTCGATCACACCAAAGAGCTCTTCAAAGGTGCTCGCCTCAATGGCCGTGGACATGGGTCCGGCAGCAAATTTAATACCGGACTGTCTCAAAAGCTCATGAACGGCCAGCACATAATGGGAGGCGCTGGTTCCCTTGCCCATGGGAATGGTGGCGAAATCTGCTACAATCATAGTAGTATATCAATTTGCAAAGTATAGAAACGATGCCATCAGTTCGACTTAAATCTGCCAGCATCTGCTATCGATCAAGTTAGCGGACAAGAGCAAGAAGCTTCTTTGCAGAGGCTACCGGGTCCTCGGCTTCGTAGATCGATCTGCCTACAATCAGATAGTCCGCGCCGGCCAGCAGAGCTTCGCCAGCCGAGCCTCCCTGGGCGCCTACTCCAGGCGATATGATGATGCGCTCTCCGATGATGGAACGGATCAGCTTAATTCTCTCCGGGCGCGTGGCCGGGGCTACAACCCCGCTGGCGCCCGCCTCCACAGCCAGCCTGGCCATTCTCTCTGCCAGGGGGGCCATGAAAAGCTCCGCTCCAGGATGGCTCATCTCCGTGACGACAAAAAGATCAGCTCCGTGCTCTGCGGCGCTATTAGCGCAGGCTTGCAAAGAGTCCTTTCCCGGGAAGGCCTGGGCGATGATACCGCTCGCCCCTGCGCTCAGCACCGCCTCGCAGATGAGCCGGTTGGTGTTGGGAATATCGGCCACTTTCAGGTCGGCGATGACAGGCAGACTGGCGGAGATCTCCGTTACTATTCCCAGTCCCGCGGAGAGAATAAGGGGATAGCCGATCTTAATGGCATCAAAGTGGTCTTTGAGCTGTCCGGCTAAGGAAAGGGCCTGCTCTCGGGAGGTGACATCCAGTGCCAGGATCAGCCTTTTCTCTCTCTTCATGTATTCCGATTCCTATGGATTTTGGGTAAGAATGTGGGGTTAGTCCGTGCCTAAATGCAGCCGTCGATCAGCTCTATGGCCTCTCGCAAATCGCCCACTACCTCTCGGCCAGAGCGCTCTCCCTTGCGGTCTAAGAAGAGTGCGTCAAGACCCGCCTCCAGGGGCGACTCGTAGTCGTAATTGTAGTGATCGCCGATGTGCAGAACCTCAAAGGGCTTGGCGCCCATGTGAGCACATACCGTGCCGTAGATGAGAGGCGATTTCTTGACCTCCCGGAAATCTGAGGTGGCGGAGAAGGTCTCGCTGAAGTAGTCCGACAGGCCCTCCAGCTCAATGTCGATGAACTCGCGGGCGGCGTTGGATGTCACTACCAGCTCGTAGCTTTCAGCGAGAAGATCCAGCACCTCCTGCACCTCGGGGTAGGTCTCTATCTCGTCCTCGTACATCTGCAATAGCTCGTCCTTCCCGACCTTAAGCCCGAACCTCTCGATCCAGTAGAGCAGGTCGTACCATTCCAGCTTGTCGCTGCCGATCTTCATGTACTCGCTGACAACGTAACTCTTGGCGACGGGAAAGTCCAGGCCGGTCTTTTCGGCGTAAAGCATAGGCATACCTTCCATCCAGACCTTGTCTACGAACCTGGAGTTGACCAGGGTGCCGTCCATGTCCAGGGATATGACGCGAATCATCTTATTCTCCGGTTGAAGAGAAATGAGTCGCTTTATGGGTTATTATTCTTTTGGCCAAGTCAAGATTCAATAGGGTGAGCTGCGACGCTGTTACCAAGAAGGCCAGTATTTTCGGGTGTTTGCTCGATGGGGCCTTCTTTTTTGAGTGAGGATACATCCCCATGGGCACTTTCGTCTATAAGCTTTCCGAGCTGACGGAAGAGAAGATCGGGATTATTGAGGGAATGCAGTCTCAGCCTGCCGTTCTATAGCCTAAACTAAAACATAAAATCAAAAGCGAAAACTATTTAAATCTAAAAAAACATTTTAGGTTATTGGTGAGAAATGATGAGATTAGGAACTAAATTCGTTGCTGCTGCATGTTTAGCATGTTGGCTATTCATCGCGGGTTTTCCAGTATCTGGGTATAATTCTCTTAATGAATCTTCTGAAGCTGCACTTCTCCTAAATATTTCTGCATTTGAAAGTGATCAAGTTAACGAAATGTCTGACAATTTAACAGATATGAGTTCTGTTGATGATTCAAGCAATTGCGTGAATCGCCTTTGGATAGTTGATTATTGGGGAAATCGTTATTCATGTAACGCAAAATGCGTATTCTTACACGACGTATCGAGGATGATAATTGCTCCGTGCAAAAGAGGATTACTTAAACTCTATGAAGAATATCCAGATAACACAGTATTACAATCTGGATACATACCTGTATCTGCAAACAGAAGGTATAATTGGTGGTTCATCGGCGACATCGAAGAAAAACATACTATGTGGTTCGAGATATATGATCGTTATGGCAACTTGGTCTCGGAAAGCAATAAAGTGGAATATATGGTCGTTCCAGAGAATTGTCCAGGGATTGAGAATTGCTCGCCATCTTCCAGGCATGCATAATATGAAATGTCTCCATTTCGAATTGTGCTGGGGCATATATGATGACCCCAGCTCTTCCAAAGCCCAAGATATTTTAAAAAAAGCCAAGAATAAAAGCCACAGAGAGAGGCTTTTCGCTTAGGCTATTCTGCAGATGGCAATTCCTGTTTTTTTTGCCGGGAGCTTTCTTCATAATTATATTTTATTTAGCCAAATTAAATAATTTTTTAGCTCGTATATTACCAGGATGCCGGATGCAATGACATTCTCTTATTCTACGAAACCTGAGAATAGGGCAAAGTCTCCATGATTACGCTAACTGAAGATTTATATACAGATAGGCTGAAAGGACGGCAATACTTAAATCCTAAAATGGCTATATTAGTCTCATAACATCATCTGAGAGGTTAATTTATGAATGTATTGATAGCACACTACTCAATGCTAGGTCATACTAATCGCCTGGCTGAGGCTATTATGCAGGGAGCAAAAGACGAAGGTGCCACAGTATTTCTGATGCGCATTCCGGAGATCCTGGCGGAGGAGGAGATTAAGCAAAGGGGCGCCTCCGAATTCCAGAAATCATTCAAAGAGATACCCATCTGCACCCCGAATAGCCTGATCGAAGCTGATGCGATAATTCTTGGCGCGCCTACATATCTGGGCAGCATGTGCGCCCAGATGCAGCATTTCCTCAATACTCTGGGAAAACTGTGGCGAGATGGTGCCCTGGTAGGAAAGGTAGGCAGCGCCTTCACCAGCTCCGGCTCGCAGCATGGTGGACAAGAGGCCGCCCTTCTCAGCATGCATACGACTATGCTCCATCTGGGAATGATTGTAGTCGGTCTTCCCTATACCTTCCAAGGCCAGATGCGCATCGACGAGATAACAGGAGGAACACCATACGGGGCCACAACCATATCTGGCCAAAAAGGAGAGCGCATGCCGAGTGAAAACGAGCTGGCAGCGGCGAGATTCCAGGGGAAGCATGTGGCATCTATGGCCGCAAAGTTAGCGAAAAAATAAGCCATGGAAGGATTAAAATATAGGTCGATTCATCAATTATTACATCAGCATGCCGCCAAATCTCTGAGGGAATTATTTTAGAATATAATTTTTGAGCTCAAGCTAAGCAATTGCACCCGCTTGATTTGGGAGGAGATCGCTAGCATGAAAAAATGCTGAGTTTAGATGTTGCACCTGCGGGATGTGGGCTTGATGAATAAAAGTATTTCATTTATGCGTATATTTCAAACTTTTATATCGCTTACTAAATTTAAAACTAGAAAAAATTAAATAGGTGCGAAGCGTAATCTGCTATTTGAATGGATTTGGGGGTAAAGGAATGGCTTGCAAGAGTAGTATAATGGTGCTAAATGAGGCTCTGATAGTTAGAATACTTTCTCTTTCGCTTTGCCTTTTATTAGGGATATCTTTCTGTCAAGCATCGGATACGGTAGATGCTCTTAATAGTTACAAAGAACTTCAATCAAATTTCATTAGTGATATGGACAAGCTTTCAAAGTTTCATCTTGAACCGACCTTCCTCCGATCCTCGGAACGCATTCAACCATCTCCATTTGGTGAAATGCGCTTATCCCGTCCGGTTAATGAAGAAATTGACATGACGGGGGCTAATTCCAAAGAGAAGGTTCAGGATATCGAAGCGATAAATACCATTAAAGAAAGGACTATCGTTTATGACGATGTTCAGAGGGGCAATGGAGTGGATAAGGGCAACTCCATGAATATTGAGATAACAGGAAATGGGCAAGAGAAGCAGAGCATGATGGAAATGGATGATGATTTCGGAAATGCCATAGAAGAAAAAGTAGATGCCGCCTTCATGTCCAGCATGAATCAGGAATCAAGAGATAAGACAGGATCGATTCGTAGCCAAGTCAATAATTTAAATATAGATGTCAGTGGTATTTCTGTGCGCGCAATTAATACCGTGCCAGGTGGCACGGCTATCGCGACATCTAATATAAAAATAGAACCTGTGCAAATTATTGTTGAATCATCGGAAGCAAGCGAAAAACTAAAGTGAAATGCAAGGGAAACTAAGAAATCCTAAAATAGTAGACATTTCCTCTATAGTTAAAGGATCTATATAGTATAGAGGATTTGTATACTTTTTATGGATTTGACAGATCTCCAGCACAAATGCTGGCTATAATCGCTTTGTCAGTCCGATGTCTATCCATGCAAAATTCGATTCAAGGTGAATAGTGATAAAGATTATTTTATAAAAATTAACAATTAAAAAATTGAGATAGGCAACTGAGATCTGTTGCAGCGCCTGCCCGGACGTGATTGTCTTAGATCAGCATCTCATGCTCTTGTCTGAGGACAGCGGCTTCTTCCGCCCGCCGGGTAATGCTGTTCGAGGCCAGCCCCCAGGCGAGGACCTGCGTTTGGTGATAAAGCTGAGATAATTTATATGCCGGGATTTTGGCTTTCTTCTTCGTTGCGTCGTTTGAGCGCCTTTTGCCTCTTGATAAATGTCAATATTATTACACCCATGCCGAGGATGATAGATACCAGGTAAAGCATGGCATTATTCCACATCTTAGATCCATCAGAGAAGCTTTTTCCCACAGCTAGCACCACTTCCGGGCTGCTATCTCCCCGGGCGTAGCTCGCTGAGATCTGATAGACTCCTGGCTGGCCTATTTTGAAAGCGCGCATGGATTCACCAGTGCGCCCTCCCAAAGAGTAAGTTGTTTTTAGAGGCGAATAGATGAGCGCTCTCGATCCATCGGTCTTATTCTTGACCTCGATATTAATGTCAGATAGTATCTCGCCTATTTAAAAGTGTGGGCGCAATTCTGCTCGTAAACTCTTCCCGCCCAAGGGCGCAGGAGCAACGCAGCCTGCGCTCGGGAAAAGGAGTATGTCGAGAGGGTCACGATCAAAGAATGAAAAATGAAAAGAATTGTCGATCAGTGCTCTGCAGCCTTTCTCGCAGATACCGCCAGGCCGCGCTTGATCTGCAACATCTCCTCAGGCGCGAGCACGGCGGTTCCCGTGGCCAGCAGCCGATCCTGGGAGTCCACTACCAGCACCTCTTCCCCTGCTCGAATCTCCTCATCCACGCTTAAAACGTGCTTGGCGAAGACGTTGCCGCCTTTGGCCACGAAAGGCGCGGCATCGTCCGAGGCCACAACTCTCAGTCGCGGGCTTTCGAACAGGGCGTGCAGCCGCCGGGCGCCCATCATGCTGAGCGTCAAGAGGTTGTCGCTCGCCCTAACTGTGGCGATCCGCTCCTTCTTGGAGTAGAGGTACCTCAGCCGGCGCGTTTTGGAGAGGCTGTAGGTTGTGTCATCGGGAAAGAGGGCCTCGCCTGCGCCTCTACCAAACTGATAATCGGCAATAATCCTGGCACGCTTTAGCATAACATGTCCTTCCAGCAATACCCTCCAACGCCAGCAAATAAAGAGTTATGGTTTAGATAAAATGGCGTCATTACCATAATCTATTTTGCTCTCCTCATTGCATCTCCTCCAATCCTGATAGCATGACAATATACCGGTGATTTGATTGAAACCTTTAAGCGTTGAAGATCCCGAAATCGCAGCCGCGATCCAGGCTGAGCTGGAGCGGCAGCGAAATAACATAATTCTGATCGCCTCTGAGAACTTCGCAAGTAGAGCAGTCATGGAGGCCCAGGGCTGCGTCATGACCAACAAGTATGCGGAAGGCTACCCAGGCAAACGCTACTATCGCGGCACGGCCTGTGTGGATGTAGCAGAGGAACTGGCTCGCGAGCGCTGCAAAAAGCTCTTTGCCGGCGCAGAGCATGTCAATGTGCAGCCGGTGAGCGGCACTCAGGCCAATATGGCAGCCTACTTTGCTGTGCTCAAGCTAGGCGACACCATCATGGGCATGAACCTTGCTCATGGCGGCCATCTTTCTCACGGCAGCCCGGTCAACTTCTCAGGCAAGATGTACAAAATCGTGCCCTACAGCGTCTCCAAGGAGACAGAGATGCTGGACTACTCGGAGATGGCGGACATTGCCCGAAAGAATAAGCCCCAGCTCATCGTGGTGGGCGCCTCCAGCTATCCCAGAACCATCGACTTCAAGGTCGTTCGGGAGATTGCCGACGAGGTCGGGGCAAAGGTCATGGCCGACATCGCCCACATTGCGGGCCTGTGTGCCGTGGACGCGCATCCCTCGCCCGTGCCATACTCGGATATCGTTACTACTACCACTCATAAGACCCTGCGAGGACCTAGGGGCGCTCTGATCATCTGCAAAGAGGAGCTCGCTGCTGCCGTTGATCGGTCCGTCTTTCCGGGCACCCAGGGCGGCCCCTTCATGCATGCCATAGCCGCAAAAGCGGTGGCCTTCAAGGAGGCACTGGCACCCGAGTTCAAGGAGTACCAGTTCCAGGTGGTCAAGAACGCTCGCGTACTGGCGGACAGGCTGCTGGAAAACAAGTTCGATCTGGTCTCAGGCGGCACGGACAACCACCTCATGATGGTCAAGCTGATCAAAGAGGGCATCACCGGCAAGGTTGCCGACGAGACCCTGGAGCGGGCGGGAATCACTCTCAACAAGAACATGATCCCCTTCGATCCGGCCACGCCCTTCGTCACCAGCGGCATTCGCATCGGCACTCCGGCTATGACCACTCGTGGCATGAAGGAGAAAGAGATGGTGCAGATCGCCGACCTGATCACCTCAGTGATTCGCGATATCAAGAACGAGGAGACGATAGCCGACGTTCGCAAGCAGGCCAGAGAGCTGTGCGGGCAGTTCCCGCTCTATCCGGATCTGACATGATAATCGATGGAAAAGCCCTGGCTGCAGACGTTGAGGTCGAGGCCGCAGAGAAGGTAAAAAGGCTTGCCGAGAGGGGCATTGTTCCGGGCCTGGCCACGATGCTGGTGGGTGAAAATCCCGCCTCGCAGATGTACATCCGGCTCAAGCATTCCGCCTGCACCCGGGTGGGCATTCGATCCGAGAATGTGGTCCTTCCCGAGAATAGCTCAGAGGATGAGCTCATAGCCAAGATCCAGGAGCTGAACGGCCGAGCGGACATAAACGGCATTCTCCTGCAACTTCCTCTGCCTAAAGGGCTGAGCCCTCAGAGGGCAATGATGAGCATTTTGCCCGAAAAGGATGTGGACGGATTTCATCCTGTGAATATGGGCGCTCTTCTCCTGGGCGCGGAGCGGCTGGTGCCCTGCACCCCGCGGGGCATTATCTATGCACTGGAGCGGCTGGGCAAGAAGCTGGAAGGGGCGGAGGCCGTGATTGTGGGCCACAGCAACGTTGTGGGCAAGCCTCTGGCGGCCATGCTGCTAAATCGCAACGCTACGGTGCAGGTCTGCCACGTCTTCACCAGGGATCTGGCCGAGCACACCAGAGCGGCTGAGATATTGGTGGTTGCAGCAGGCGTTCCGGCCCTGATCAAGAAAGAGATGGTGAGGCCAGGTGCGGTAGTCTTTGATGTGGGCATCAACCGGGTAGGAGACAAAACGGTGGGCGATGTGGACTTTGACGGCGTAAAGGACATTGCCTCGGCCATAACCCCCGTTCCGGGCGGAGTGGGGCCGCTCACGGTGGCCATGCTGCTCTCCCAGACGGTCACGGCAGCAGAGAGCCAGATGATTTGAAATGTCCCTGGTCATCGCACTGGCAGCCAGCCGGGTGGCAGTAATTGGAGCCGACCGACGGGCCATCGCTTTCTTGGGCGCTTGCCCCGAGCTGGAAGAGGAGCTATATTCCGGGCAGATTAAAAATGACCGGGAGCTGGCGGACAGAGCCAGAGAGCTTGGTGCCTCCTTGCAAGTCTCTGACAGCAGGGAAAAGGTCTGGAGGCGCGGAGATCTTCTGGTTGGAGAGGTCACTGAGATCTCGGCCAGGCTCTCCCGGCGCAGGAGAATTTACGTCGTACCTGGAGCAAGCCTGCAGGTGGACATCATAAGCCGGGAAGAAACAGGCACAGAGGACGCAGGCGGCGAGGCGAGGATCAGATCCTGGGGCGGCGTGGGGTGCACAGTCTTTGGCAACCGTTTCACACAGAAGCTGGCCTACGAAGAGGTGGGCCGAGCGGGGGGAAGGGTAAGCGAGGCTCTCATCAAGAGCATACTGGAAAAAGCAGGAAATGAGACTGCTTCGGTGAGCCGGGAGAACACTGTTTTGCGAAGCGATTCCAGGCAGTCCGATCCCAAGGCTGCTCTCCTGGTAGCTTTAGATGAGGACTGCAAAGAGAGCAGCTGGAGGCTATGCGCTCCGCAGTGATCCTGGCAGGCGGAAACAGCCGCCGCCTGGGCGCAGAAAAGTCGCTCCTGGAGTTTGAGGGAAAGCCGCTCATCTGCTGGACGGCAGAGAAGCTCTTCCGGGCGGCGGATGAAGTAGTAGTAGTGGCCCGTAATGAAGCACATGCCGGGCGCCTGGAAAAGATAATCTCGGATTTTGCTCTCCAGCCTGTCCAGCCTGAGCCAAAAGTCACCTTCACCTGGGACAGCGTGGCGGGATTTGGGCCGGTGGCTGGCCTCTCTGCCGGGATGAAGGAAGCGAGCGGCAGTCTGGCCTTCGCCACGGGATGCGATTTGCCTTTTTTGAACCCCCAGGTTATCGAGAGGCTCTTCGAGCTGGCCGACGAAGAGGACTATGAGGCGGCAGTCCCCGTGCAACCTAATGGGTTTTTTGAGCCACTTCATTCCGTTTACCACCGGGGGAAGATGCTACTCGCCTGCGAGAGGGCTATTGAAAAGTATGAGCGCAGAATTCATACACCACTACAAGAGTTATGCGTCAATCGCATCTTTGTGGACCTGCTGCGCCCCCTGGATCCCGATCTTCTCACCTTCTTTAATCTGAATACCAGAGAAGATCTGGAAAGGGCTAGAGCACTATGGCCGGGTTGCAGGAAGCACCTTAATCCTGCTAAATGCAGTACTTCAGATGTAGTGCTTTAAGATCTCATAAATCGTGTAAACTACCACTACGAAGAGCACAATGCGCATCAGCCACCAGAAGGTGTTCCAGAGAAGCACCGCCGTTAAAACGGCCAGCAATATCAGGACCAGATTCTTCTCGCGGCTTAAGGCAGGGCGCGGCAGGCTAAAATGACGCCTATGCATTGACAGACCATCAACAACGTAGTATTAATTGTTTTTCCTATGGACCTATGAACCAAAGGTGTCTGTTTAGCCCTTGATTTATCCTTGGGTCCTCTTGCACCCTGTGCCGACGATCCAAGGGGTGGCCTGGACCGGAATTCGACGAGCCTTCCCTCCATTCGTTCCCCTGCCCCCAGGGCCGCATACACACGTGCCGCCACCAGAGAGAGCTTGCCCAGTAGACGGCGATGCGAACCGGTCGGCCCGGCCCACTTGTGGCGGGCGGAGGAGCGCAGCCGGAAACCCATGCGGAGGATGCGGCACGATCGATGCGCTGCCTGGCGAGGCTAGCACATAGCTCGCAAGATCGCAGTCTGCAAAAAGCATGCTGCCTGAATTGTATGGCAAAAAAAGATCCTACGGTGCATCACAGGGTAAACCTGTAGGATGCGCCGCTCAAGAAAGTGCCTGTCTCAGGATAGCTCTGTCCGTTCTTTGTTATCACTATGGTATGCCACATGTTGCCTGGCACCCGGAAGCTGTATGCTCCGTCAAGAATGTCGGATCCTTTCCCCTCGGTTCCTATGTACTTTCCATCCAGGTAAACATCATACCCTTTAAGCCAGCTTGACCTCATGGTCACAGAGGATGTCCCCGAGTAGGATGTTGTGCTCGTGGATGTTGATCCTGCATATGGCCCGAGATCGGTCCAGCGGCCCGAGCTTGCGGGGTAGACGTAGATGTAAATGTAGTTGCTCCAGCCTCGAGAGTGGAACTGTAGTATATGCCAGCCAGGAGTATCTCCGTTAAACCATTTCTTCTGCCAGCCTCCTGAAGCATACCCTAGATAATTGACGTTGAGCTGACCGCTCGGATACCACTCATAAAACCATATGGGGCCCGAGCCGGAGGTCTGCAGCCACATGGGCAGCCAGCCGTAGAGCCGGCAGCCGGCAACTGTCTGAGGAACATAAGATACGTAAAGCTTGTTGGTCGTTGTAGCGCCCTGAGGAATAACCATCATGGACTGAGAGGGATTGCCTATAGAGTACTGGGCCTTCTGGACATCGCCTGTGACCTGCCCACCTGTGTACTGCATTGCAAAAGCCGCTTCGTTTGAATTAGCCGGGCTGGCTGCATAAGCTGCATCGGCTGGGATCAAGGCCCTGCTGGTCTCTGCGGCGGGCGGAGCCTGAGTATAGGTGGCTGACTCAGATGGTATCTGCAGGCCGAGTTCTTGCGGGCTGTCTGGTGCCACAGGAACCGGAGCCCCGGAAGGTACGGTCGATGAGTATTGATCTGATGGGTAAGCTTCATTCACGTATTGAATATCCGTGTAGGTCTGACCAAAGTCCGGCTGACCTTGTGCAGATATCGTCATAAGTAGCATAAAAATGGCTATTTTGACCAGGAAATCAGTCTTAATCATGTCTTATCGCCTCGATTTTTGATTTTATTCTTCACCTTGCAACCAGTCAGTGACTGGCTGAGGTAGATTATCAATCTAGATATTCTTTATAATGTAAAAAACTATGTTTTATATGACTCTCATGAAAGCAGCTGTGAGGCGCACCGCCTAACCAAAAAATGGCGGGAAAAGCGCGCCCGCCAGATCACCCGATTCGATTTCTATGCAAATTTTTTTAAAGCTCCACCATCTTGGCGCTGGTTACTCCCGGCACCGCACATAGCTTCTTCATGATCTCATCGGTTGCCATGTGATCTACGCTCAGCACCATGAGCTGGGGCTCGCCTTCCGCTATGCGGCCTACATGCATTCCGCCGATGTTGATCTTGCCTTCACCCAGAACCACGCAGCACGGTCCGATGATGTTGGGCCGGTCCTCGATGATGGCTATCACCATATCACCCTCAGAGGGAATGTAAGTATGGTATTCATTGAGCTGAACGATGCGCTTCTCCTTGTTTCCGGAGACAGTGCCCTGCACAACAGCCGTTTCGCCGTTCTTGGTCAACTTAAGGGTAATGGCATTGCTGTATCCGTTAGCAGACTCGGTCTTGCTCTCTAAGAGCTTGACTCCCATCTCCTTAAGTGTCCTCTGGGCATTGACGAAGTTGACGGAGCCGTTTCCCATAAGGCAGCCCAATAGGCCCATGATGGCGGATATGGTCACGGGCCGGATATCCTTCTCGGCCACGGTTCCGCTGTAAATAAGCTCCAAAGTCTCAAAGCCTGTTCCCACAAGCTGCCCGAGCAAAGCGCCCATCTTCTCGGCCAGCTTCATGTACGGCTCCATGACGGCGAGGGTCTCAGGTGAGATGGCCGGCATGTTGATAGCATTGGTGGGTAGACCCCCCTTTGCGATGGCCAGGATCTGATCGGCCACAGCCAGGGCCACATTGACCTGCGCCTCGGCAGTCGAGGCCCCAAGATGGGGCGTGACTATGATCTTCTCTTGATCCAGCATGGGATTTCCGGTGGGAGGCTCCTTGGTAAAGACATCCACTGCAGCTCCTGCCACCTTTCCATCCGCTACGGCTTTAGCCAGAGCGGCTTCGTTGATGATCCCGCCGCGAGCGCAATTGACAATGCGCACGCCGGGCTTCATGATATTGAACTCGTCCTCGTCGATGAGGTTTCTCGTCTCATTGGTGAGGGGCGTATGGACAGTAATGAAGTCGCCGCCGCGAAGCACCGTCTCCAGATCGCCCATGGTGATGCCCATCTGCTTGGCCCTCTCTTCTGTGACAAAGGGATCGTAAGCCAGAATTTGCATGCCAAAGGACTTCATGCGCGCAGCCACCTCGGCGCCTACCCGGCCAAGGCCCACGACGCCCAGGGTCTTGTTGAAGAACTCAACGCCTGTGTATTTCTTGCGGTTCCACTCGCCCTTGTGCAGCGCTGCATTGGCCTGGGGGATATTTCTGGCTAAAGCCATCATCATGGCAATGGTGTGCTCGGCAGCGGAAATGGTGTTTCCGCCTGGAGTATTGAGCACGATGATGCCCCTTTTCGTGGCTGCCTCCACATCCACATTGTCAATGCCCACTCCCGCTCTGCCGATGACCTTGAGCCGGTCTGCGGCTCTTATGACATCGGCGGTGACCTTGGTACCACTGCGGATGACCAGGGCATCGTAATCCTTTATTTTCTCGATAAGCTCCTCGGGGGAGAGGTTGGTGATGACATCAACGTCGGCTCCCGACGAAAGCCTCTTTACGCCTTCTTCGGCTAATGAATCACTGACAAGAACCTTCATGAGCATTCCTTCTGGACGGCTAAAGATGTACA
>Ga0351903_1095_pt1 | contig 19656 bp, 17 predicted proteins | sample BONcelHT113001D6_FD_206874 | JGI IMG/M metagenome (GOLD analysis project Ga0351903, IMG submission 206874) | Enriched cells from coal bed in the Powder River Basin, Montana, United States - BONCAT cells T11 rep1 HSBNCT.T11.300.1.D6 ... | reverse complement strand
AAGTACCATAATCTTACTATCTCTTTACTTGCCGGTTTTATGGTTGGCTCGTTAAACAAAGTTTGGCCATGGAAAGAAGTAGTTAAAACTTTTACCGACAGGCACGGTGAAATTAAACCGCTGATTGAAGAAAATATACTGCCGGCAACTTACGAGCAAATTACAGGAAATCAATCCTTTATCATAGGGGCAATTGCTTTGGCGGCATTTGGATTCGTAATTATTTTTTTAATTGAAAACATTGCAAACAGATTGAAAAAATGAAGAAATACGGTTTAATCGGTTATCCACTCACCCACTCTTTTTCAAAAAGGTATTTTACTGAAAAATTTGAAACCGAAAAAATCGATTCAACTTACGATAATTTTGAAATCGATAATATCATCAAGTTTCCCGGGATCATAAAAAACAATCCTGAACTGATTGGACTGAATGTTACTATTCCTTACAAAGAACAGGTAATTCCATTTTTGGATGAATTGAATGATTCAGCAAAAGAAATCGGGGCTGTAAATACAGTAAAAATTGTGCGAACTGCGGATGGTACATTTCTGAAAGGATTTAACACCGACACATTCGGGTTCGAAACTTCGTTGAAACCTTTGCTGAAAGAACAACACAAAAAAGCGCTGATTTTAGGAACCGGCGGCGCTTCAAAAGCATTAAAATATGTTTTAATAAAACTGGGGATCGAATTTATTTCGGCGTCGATTGAAGAGTTGAAGGAAAATGAAATCAGATACGAAGCAATTGATGAAAAAATGATAAGCGATCGGCTTTTAATCATCAATGCCACACCGCTTGGAACGTATCCCAAAGTTGAAACTTTTCCAAATATTCCATACCAGTTCATCACCGAAAAACATTTGCTGTTCGACCTGGTTTATAATCCTGAAGTAACCCAGTTTATGACGAAAGGCTTGCAAAAAGGGGCAACCGTAAAAAATGGTTACGAAATGTTGCTGAACCAGGCAATAAAATCATACGAAATCTGGAATTCCGCGAATCCGGATTAAACCATACAACAGAAGATATTTGGAGATGGAGAAGAAAAAAGTATTGTTTGTTTGCACAGGTAATATTTGCAGATCACCAGGCGCTGAGGCCATTTTTAAACAAATGGCAATAAACAGCGGGCTTGTTAATCAATTCGAAATCGATTCAGCAGGCACAACCGCCTATCATGTTGGCGAACCTGCAGACAAAAGAATGAGGGCCCATGCTAAAAAACGCGGGTACAATCTAACTGGCATTTCACGTAAATTCAATCCAATTCATGATTTTGACCATTTTGATTTGATAATCGCCATGGACGATGAACATATTTCTTCTTTAAAACGAAGAGCGCGAAATGAAGCCGATATTCAGAAAATCTGTAAAATGACTGATTTCAGAAAAAACTGGAATTACGATGAAATACCAGACCCCTATTATGGCGGCGAGGAAGGGTTTGAACTTGTATTGGATTTACTTGAAGATTCCTGCGAAGGGCTGCTTGAGAAATTAGCTTATTCGAAATGATACAGAAAAGTAGTCAGCGCTTCATAAGCCGGTTTTTTTTGTCCTTCGATATCAACCACAATTTTTACCTGAATTTTGGCAATCCCGCGTAAATTTTTAATCTCGTGCAGCGAAACTGTTGCCCTTATTTTATCGTTCACCAAAACTGGCTGTTGAAACTTTAAATTCTCAATTCCGTAATTCACAATCATTTTTACATTCCGAACATCCACCACATTATACCACAAGTAAGTCAGCATCGAAACAGAGAGATACCCGTGAGCTATGGTGGTCTTAAAAGGCGATTCCTTCGCAGCTCTTTCCGGGTCGGTGTGTATCCACTGAAAATCGAGCGTTGCTTCTGCAAACTTGTTTATTTGCTCCTGTGTTATGGTTATATAATCTGAAACGCCAATTACCTGTCCCAGCAGCGCTTCAAATTCCTGATAATTATTAATTATTCTTCTGGCCATGATTTTAATTTTTGAACACCGAAAATAAAACTATTAATCAGTGTATTTTGTAATTCACCATAAACAATTTAATTTTTCAACCGGAATTTCAGATTAATACTGAATTTTAAGACCGTCCGTTCTATTTTTAAATTCCAGGAATAATCAATTGCAATTTTTCACACCTTTGCAGCCGCAAGATGGGAAACGCAAGAAACATAATAAATAGTACCACATTTCTGGCTATTCTGACATGCTGGTTATGGTCAACAGCATTTGCAGGAGTAAAAATTGGCCTGCAATACAATGCACCATTTCAATTTGGGGGCATGCGTTTTATACTTGCGGGGTTGATGCTGTTTATTTACATCGGCAAACCCGGAAAAATTATCAAGGCATTTATAGCCGACTGGAAATTTATAATGCTGCTTTCAGTGGTTCAGTTTTCGGCACAATATGCATTTTTTTACAAAGGAATGACCCTGGTTCCCGGAGCGCTGGGCGCCATGATAATTGGTTCATCGCCCATTTTCATAGCTGTTATTGCCCATTTCTCGATAAAAACCGACAGGATGGAACCAGTTAAGATGACTAGTATATTTATCGGACTGATCGGAATTGCCATCATTACCCTGGGCCGCACAAAAGTTGAAATTAAAAATGAACTGGAATTACTTGGAATCGGGTTGTTATTTGCCAACAATATTTTATCGGGTTACTCCAACGTTCTGGTTTCGAAATATCAAACTGGCCGGTCGCCAATGATTTTAAGTTCAACCTCGCTGTTTATAGGCGGACTGATGCTTTTTGCCGTGGCAATCCCAACAGAAGGCATCAATTGGGGGCCTTTCCCAACGGTTTATTATGTTTCGCTGTTTTGGCTGGCATTTTTATCGGCTGCGGCGTTTGCCATGTGGTACACTTTACTGCAACGGCCAGGCGTAAGGGTTTCTGTACTGAACACCTGGAAATTCCTAATTCCGGTTTCGGGCGCTGCATTGAGCTGGCTTTTGATAAAGGGGGAAAAACCCGACTGGATTTCGATTGCCGGAATGGCCGTAATAACATTTTCTCTGTTAATGCTGAATTACGCCAACCGCAAACTGAATGCAAAAATAAATACGCTTTTATAGTTTTATTCCTTTTATTATTTGCTTTCCAAAAGCAGTTTTTTGTGTTGGTTCAATCTGAATAAAATAAATACCCTGGGTTAAATTGTCCGCAGGAATCTGAATCATCGAGCTGTAACTTACAGTTTCAAAAGATTTTACTTTACTACCAAACAAATTATATATTTCAACCCGAAATGGTTCGAAAGCCAGTTCACGGTTTCCTATTTCAATATTGAAATAACCGGCAAACGGATTTGGATAAAGAACTGCATCCATTTTCTGATTGGTTTCCCTGTTAAAAGGGGTTCCGTTTTTAATATCCGAGATTTTCCAATTGCTCCCGATTGAATTATTCAGTTTTAAATCCGCAAGTTCAAGTGAATAACCATCGCCGTCAGCACCCTTCGGCCAGGGAATAGTGTCAGAATACGATATTGAATCAACGGTTTGAGCAAAACGATTTTTCAAAATCAAAGTCTCACCACTGTTGCTCAACCGCTTGTTAAACTGACCAAAAGCGCTAAATCCGTACACATTTTTGAATAATGATGTATCGTTTGTCAAAACAAGTCCTGTTTTCGGATAAATGCTGCTTCCAGGATGAAAGGTAAAATCAATTCCTTTCGTAAAAACAAATCCATCTAAAACCACTGTGTTTACGCCTGTATTAAAGATTTCAACAAACTCAGGATAACCATTTTGCGGGTGGTACATAATTTCGGTAATCACTAACTCTTCGCCATAAATACCATCGAATAAAACCGCTTTTTCGGCGAGGGCGCTCCAAATGCCAAAGCTTTTCGATAAAAATCTGGCTTTAACTACCGTACTGTTTTCAACTAAAATGGGTTTTGTGTATTTCAATCCATGCACTTTTCCACCAGTTTCGCGTGGATCGGAGCCATCTATTGTAAAATAAATATCACCTTCAGCAGAATTCGGAATCTTAATTTCAATCCTTTTTTGCAATCCCGCAGGCTGATTTTCTGTAAATATAACAGGCGGCATATAATCGGGAAACAGTTTTGGGCTGCCGTACCGTAACTGATTGATTACAATATCTCTCCGTCTTGGGACATATTCTTCCAGAACCTTATTTACCTCCGGAATCCAGTGGTCGCTTTTTGTATAGGTAACACCCGAAAGTTTCTTCAGGTAATCGCCCCATCTTGCCGACTCAAGAATTACAGCATTTTCAATCTCATTTTTTCTGAATAAAAAGCTTTCCTTAAAACTTTCAGGCGTTAAAGCCCCTTCATTGAAAAAATGACGATAGACCGCATCGGCAAACATCATCCTGTATTCCTCATTTTGCTTCAGCAACGTATGAATTTCGGTAGGCCCGCCCTTGTCGTTTTTTTGCGTGTTGTTATAATTCACATCCGAATATCGCATTACATGTTCAGCATCCCAGGTGTAAAACCGAAAACCGGTTTTGAGTACTTTATTGCGGGCAGCATAATAATTTTGGTGCGCCCAGTCAAAATTTCCAAGGTAGAAATTCAGAATCATATAATCTATAAAAGCCGGTAAATCAAGGTATTTCTGAATATTCTTCAAAGCTTCCGAGGTTGAAAGTCCTTTTCTTGCCAGTTCGAGCATTTCAAGATAAGCCGAATTCGATCCCTGAACCACATTGTTTGGATTGTGTTTTATGATGTCGAAATCCTCTTTTGGGGCATCAAGATATTCCGAAAGAAAAGCCTCATCGGGACGCTCGTGTAAATCGTACATCCCCCAGTACAAACCATTGATAAACAGGTTAACGTAAATCCCGTGAAAACTTGGCCATCCCATTTTGTTTTGCATGTCGGAAGCCAGTTGATCTCTGAAATAAAGTGTTGTATTTCTTTGTTTGTCATCAAAAGGATGTACCCACGAATACAAAAAACCATCTAAAACCAAAGTATTAATTGATTCAATTTCAGAGTCGGGAAATAATTTGTAATTCAGTTTAGTTGGGCCGTACATTTCTTTAAACAGCAGCCGCATCGACTGTTTAGGCACTTTCCAGTTCACAATACTGGTTCCACCCTGGTTTTGAACGCCACATTCAACCACAAAATTTTCTTGTTTGTCAGTAAATATGAACTCGGCAGTCACCGCCTTTTCCCTCGAAATATCTGAATTCGGATAGCCGACATACATTCCGGTGGCGTGATTAAACCAATCATCGATATTCATTGAAAGCGATACTGTTGGAATAGATTGCAGTGCATTTGAAATTTCACCTGCATACGAAGGATGATTTACAATCCCGGGGTCCATTTCATAGTCGGCGGCAATGGTTGATGAACCGCCCCAGAAAAGTGGAAATCCGGCAGGTGATTTTCCCTGTTTTGCAATGGTTTCAGGAAATAAAAATGTATTAGTTACAATATCCGAAGTATCAGTTTCTGAAATTGCAATCGCTTTCACCACCAAAGTTGAATCAATAAAAATTCCATCGTAATAAACCGTTCCGTTTTCAGAAGATGGCGCTGAACCGTTAACGGAATAGATAATATTTGTTACGGGATTATTTGAACTTAATTTTAAATTGAAACCTTCGTTATAAAACTTCCGTGAATGGCTGAATTCCAGATTTGTCTTTCCTGAAAAACCGGCGAAAGCAGAATCTTTCGTTGTAAAACTTCGTATTTCGCTTCTTGTTGTTCCGCTGCTATTTATCGCATCAACATGCCAGTAATAAGTTGTATTTGGTAAGAGCGTTGAAGCAGCAAAACTTGTTTCTGAGACATTTGCAACCAGTTTTGGCGGAATTTCAGTATCGAGATAAATATTATACGAATCAGCAGAATTACTCTTACTCCATTTCAAAACCGGATTTAACGGCACATTTTTTAATCCGTTTAACGGACTGGTTAATTGGGGTTGTTTAGGAAGCACCGGAATATTGGGCAAGGTAGTGTCCGGCAAACTAACTGTAAATCCATTCATTACAAAAAATGAAGTGCTGTTATCGGGGTACGAATTCATTTCAAAAGTGAGTTTCACATCACTGCCGTCTGATTTGATTGTTGACTTTAAAACAGTGATTAAATTAACAGGCAGGTTTCCGTTCGAAATATCAATTCCGCTTTTTATGGTAGTTCCCTGTGCATCTGCAATTTTCACGTTGAATATTCCGGTTTGATCGTTATTGTCGTGGTGAAAAGAAGTCCACTCGTAACTGCCTGAAGGCAATCCGCTGATGGTTAAAATCAACGGAACTTTTGCTACCCGTCCATCGGTTCCAATCCAGTCGCGCAGTAAATCATTCATTTCCTGATTGTCATTTGCACCGCGATCAATCATCTGCTTTGCTGTATTTGCCGTTCCGGCAGGCCATTCAATTTTTACTGTTACTGTATTTCCATCAACCTGAAACGATTGTGGCAGAAATGTATTTGCAACTTCATGTTCTGCCACATATCCCTGAAAACCAGTTTGAATTGGCGTGGTTTTCTGGCTAAAATCAATTCTCAGCAAATCATTTCCAAGCAAAAGATTTACAGAAAATACATTAAGAATGAAAATAAGAACAAGAAACTGAAACAGTTTTGACTTAAACAGATTGTTAATTTTGATGTACTCCGGATTTTTCAGTTTCATTGATTTTTAAAGTGTGTAAAATTAGGATTCTTATTTCAAAATATTTCAGAAAAATAAACTTGTTTTCAACATAATTTCACATTTTTTATATTTAATTTTATCTAATCTTTTTTATCGTCAAACCAAAAATTAACCAATATGAAAAACTACATTTCTGTTATTTCAATTTGTGTGTGTTTTGTTTTATTCACAGGCAATTCAACAGCCCAAATCAACCTGAGGGATAAAGTAAAAAACCAGACCACCAATCGGGCGAACAACAAAACCGATGAGGGAATTGATAAAAGTTTGGATAAGGTTGAAGAAAGCATTGGCAATCTTTTCAAAAAGGACAAAACCGATGGTAATCAGCCAAAGGATCAGTCGGCAGAACCGGTGCAAGAACAACAGGGATTAACACAGGATCAGGTAAATCCAGCCGTTGCAGCAGCACCTTCGCTTCAGACTTATTCCAAGTTCGATTTTGTTCCGGGCGAAAAGGTTATTTTTTATGAAGATTTCAGTCAGGATGCTATTGGCGATTTTCCGGCGCTTTGGAATACCAACGGGTCGGGAGAAGTCGTAAACACCAATTTATTCCCGGGCAATTGGTTGAAATATGTTATGGACGAATCAATCTGGACTGACAAGTTATTAACCCTACCCGAAAATTATACAATGGAGTTCGATGTTATTCCCATTGAAGGATCAGAAGGAGGAATGGGTGGATGGAGTTTCAGACTGATGAAATCTATCAACGAAAAATCATGGGATGGTGGAGCCGTTCCGGGCAAGGCTGGATTCCATTATGGCAATGAGTATTTTGGAAGAGCGTTTTACAGGGCTTATAACAATCAGTTAGATGGCCAGTTCTGGGATCAAAAAGGGTATAACGACGATGAAAAAACCTATCAGAAAAAAGATCAGAAATATCACATGTCAATTTGGGTTCAAAAAACAAGAATAAGAATTTATCAGAACGAAACAAAGATATTCGATGTTCCGCGCGCATTTCCTGATCAAAATGTAAAAATGGATCGGTTACGTTTTGAAGCAAACGCTGCCATGTTAAGCAATATAAGAATTGCAGTTGGCGCCCCCGATATGCGTAACAAACTGATGACCGAAGGAAAATTAGTTACCTATGGTATTTATTTCGATGTAAACAAAGATGTGGTAAAACCCGAATCGTATGGCACTTTGAAGGAAATCGCAGCAATTTTGAATGAAGTTCCCGATGTTAAGGTAAAAATTCTGGGTCACACCGATTCTGACGGACAGGATGCCGCCAACCTCGACCTTTCGATACGCCGGGCTGCATCGGTTAAAGCCGAACTCGCCAAATCTTTCGGTGTAAAAGCCGATCGGTTGGAAACCGATGGAATGGGTGAAAGCCAGCCTGTCGCACCCAACGATACTCCGGTAAATAAAGCATTAAATCGCAGGGTTGAGTTTGTAAAACTTTAGTTCCGCTATTTTAAAATAGGAAGAGGTTGTAATTCATTTATTAGCTTCTGCTTTTGCTTTCTTTCATATTAAAATTCAAAACTATATGAAGTCAATAATAACAACAGTATTTTTCATGTTTTTTGGACTTCTGCTTAAGGCTCAGATTGTAAATCCTGAAATGGTTGTCAACGAAATGCCGGTTATTACAATCGATGTTTGCAAAAAAGAAGTCAGAGAGCAATTTTTAAAGCAAGTGGACTTATTAAAAAAAGAAGTAGAGGAGGAAATTTCACTTCGGAAAAGTAAGTCGAAATCAAATTCCAAGGGTTTCGATGAGCAAGCTGCAAAGAACATGATGAACCAGCATGGCATGTCGGTTTCGGATGCTGATATTCAAAAAATGAAAACTGCCGGCAAGGAAGAAAAAAAGGCGATGGCAGACCAAATGATGCAACAATACATGAACATGTCGGTTGACGAAGCAAAAAAAGCAGCCAAAATGAGTCCCGAAGCACAAAAAGCCTGGGGAGAAGCAATGTCAACCGAAATGATGGCTGAAGCGCAGGCCAATCCTGAGAAGAATAAAGCAATTCAAAAAAGCAACATGAATATGTTTGAATTGGTTCAGGAACAAAGCCAGCTTGCCCAAAAGATTCAGGTAGGAGTAATGAAATTCGAAGAAAAACTGGCGGAGTTTAATCTATTAAAGGATAAAGCATCTCAGGAATATGAAAAATGCTGCGCAGATATTGACAAAAAATACGCCGGTATGGTCAACCATACTTTGGGCGACGAATATTATGAAACAATCAGAATACAAAAAGAAGCCTGTTATCAGAATTATTGTAGTTCAAAAACACCTCAATATAAAGCTTTGCTTGATGAACGATTTAAAGAAATTGTTGCTTCAGGTAATGATTATAACCGCATGGATGTATTGACCAATGAGCTTGCCAGTGCTACAACAGGCTCAAAAAAAGAGATTTATGAACCTGGCCTGATGTATCTGGAAGCTTTAAAAGAATATATGGATCTTCTTGAAAATCTGCCTTAATGCATGTAAAAACATCTTCTTTATTCAACATTTTTCATACAGTAAATCGAATCTTTGGGTTTGCAGTAATCCTCTTTTTATGTTTTGCAGGCAGTTTAAGTGCGCAAAACCAAAGTCCGGAAGTTTTAAGACAAAAAATGGCAAAAATCCGACAAAGCACCGACTGGAATGATCCTGTTGCAGCAAAAAAGGCAAATGATGAAATTAAAATTCTTTCAAAAGAACTTATGATGTCAGGGAAAAATCAAAATCCCATTAATCACAAAGATTCTCTAAAACTTGAACAGGAAAAAGAGGGCATTGAATATAAAATGAAACTATGGGAACAGATGCAGGAATCGGCAAAACAAGGAGAAGGTGCCGATATTTTACTGGCCAAACCTGTTCGCGAAGAAATTAAGGAAGATTACAGGAATGACGATGCAGAAGGATTAAATCCGGCCATGTTAAGCGAATGCAAAACGCTGATTCTCGATTTTTCAGTGCCAACTACTCAAACACTTGTATCGCAAATGGAGTTATTCAAATCAATAAAAACCTTAATTATTATTGGAGTCGAAAGCCTTGTTCCTGTTGATCTGAATTCCATTCTCAATAAAGCAAAAAATTATCCCTTGTACGAGCTTTACATTGTTGGCTTTGATGCAAGTATGAAAAAAATCCCTGAAAACATCATGCTTTTTCGTGAGCTAAATACACTGGTTCTTTATGGAAACCAAATTTCGGCCATTCCATCAAGTTTAATTCAGCTTAAAAATTTAAGAATAATAAACATCAATTTTAACCCGGTACAAACCATAGAACCATTAAGTGGTCTTTTAAAAAACCTTGAAGAGTTAAGCATCAAAGAAACTGGAATCTCCAAAACTGAGGTTGATATTCTAAAACAAAAGTTTCCAAACTGTAAAATTCAGTCCGAATGAAAAAAGCAATCGCCATAATAGCTGTTATTTTCCTCCTGCTGAATTCAAATTCAATTTATAGTCAGGAAGTTTACTTTCTTTTTGACGGGTCATATAGTGGCGAAAATCGCGAACAACAAGTACTTTCGAGATCATTTAATGCTGTTTTTATGATAGATGTTAATCAGGCTATTCAAAAAGAATTTCCATGCGCAAGAATCTTTTTATTACAAGACATATCAAGATTTTGTCTGCCCGAACTTGAATTACAAAGAAATCCTGCTTTTGGTGACCAAAAAGTAGATGAGCGAAAAAATAAACTGCTTAATCATATCAATAATTCCGACTATTGGGTATCGTTTTGTTTTTACCCGATTAGTGAAGAAATGGCCATCGCAAGCCTGAAATGCTCCGATAAAAAAGGAAAAAAACTTGTCAGTTTCGCAATTGAAACTACTAGCGGAGATTTAATGTTAAGTCATCCTTCTCAAGCAGTTACTAAGTTTATAAAGGAGCTATCGAAATATGAAATTTGCCCATATACAGGCACAATGAATTTTGAAGTTAAAACAGAAAGAAACGAAAAAACTACCGATGCCTACCCTATATATTGCAATGGCGCTGATAAACAATACAAAAAGGAAGTTGAGTTTATTGAAAAAAGTGTAGAAATCTGGAAACTAACTAAAACCGACAAATATTTAACAGAAGGAACCCTTTCTTACACATTGCGCGAGGAAAGCATAACCACCGAACTTAACGAGTGTTACCTCTGTGCATCAGGCCGCAAGGGTTCAAGGGTTTATACCGAAAAAATTATTCAAACGGCCAATATCGAAGGTCTTTCAATTGAAAGTGTTTCAAAAGGTAAAAACATTCCCGATGCCCGAACAGAAATAACCTTTCTGGAAGATGGCACTTATACCATAAAAGTACAGGCGGCATCGAAAACAGGTGATTTAAAGGTTAAAACCGAAAGACATGCCGAGGGAACCTGTGACGTGATTAACAAGCCCCCCGTAACAACCACCCAAAAAGCAGATGTACCTATTAATGAAACATTGGGGCCTTTCCCAGGTAGCGGAACAGATAAGGTACTTAGCCAAAATGGTTCGTACCAGACAGAAAATCCCGTTACCAAAGAAAAAACTACTGTAACCTACAATTTCAATCTGAAAAGAGATTAACATTACATAGAGCCTGACTAAAAAGTAATTTTGCTAAGTTTTTACGAATATAAAAGCCCGGGGTAAAATGGAAAAATGTCCTAAAAGTGTATCAACTGGAATGAATAAATTCAAAATAAAAACCAAAAAATGACAAAACATCTGGCACTTGTAACTTTCGTTCTCCCGTTATATTTCATTGTCAACGCCCAAAACCCATCCACATTTCTTCCCAAAAAGCCCGCCACCGGGAATGTGAAAGACCCCATTCTTGTAGTGACAGGCAAAGATAACGGCGTTGTTGACGAGTGGAGTATGTGGTTCAAAGGAAACGGCACATACATCTACCAGCTTTGTACAATTTGGGATGGGCCGGTTGGCGGCACGTCGTCAACCGAACTATTCGCGTTACGGGGCAGCGTTCAGGGTTTGAAGATAGGTGAACAACTGCAATTCTATGTCGCCAGTGGCAACTGCAGCGTGACTGGTAGCGACGAAAATTCCGCAGAAACCTACTCCATAGGTGACGGCCTGTTCGAGACCGTTTACAAGTCGCCGGGTGGTGGCTATACCAGGCGGGACAAACCACCTGTCTCATCTTCCGATTTGCCTCCAGGCGCCTTTGCCAACGCCACTCTGACACGCACGACCACCGGCGCTGTGCTGAAGATCGACGGAGTTCCTGGCGCCCATTGTGGCGAAGAATCCCTTTACATCAATTCCACATCACCGACTATCCGGATAACGATAAGTAACGCTGAACTGGCAACCTGGGATAAGCTGGAAAAAACCGTTTCCAACAGTGGTCCGGGCATGGATGGGAATGGCACCTATTCATACTCAGTTACTGTTACTGCAACCCTGCCTGATCGGGGCGGGGTCGAAATCATCGGCTGCTCTGAACTGGGTGTTGGGGAAGAGATTGTGGTAACAGCCAAAGCCTCTAAGGAAGGTGGAACTTACCGCTTTTGGGCCGAACCACAGGAAATGTTTTCAATCAAATCCAACGGTTCATCGGCAACTTTGCGCGGTTCTTCTCCCGCACGCGGAACATTGTATGTGGAATATACCGGCGCAGATGGAAAAAGAGCAGAAGCCAAAAAGGAAGCTGCATGTGTAAATGTTGAATCATACAATGACGGACAAAAAATCCCCCAAATCGCGCTCTTCGACATTGACGGGAAAAAACTTGACGGAATTTTAAAAGTTCCTGTGGAGATTAAACCGAATAATGCAGCCGATCTCCTCAGTTATATTCCGGCCGATCCCGGCGTATTGACCGCAGTGGGTCTTGATAATGTTGTTACAATACAGGGTATTCTTCCGGGTATAACAACGCTGCAGGCCACTACCGATTGTGGTTTAAACGCTGGCCCGGCGTTAGAAGTTGAGGTTGTAAACTGCGACGACGAAACCATTGCCTCGTTGGAACGGATGAAGAAAGCTGCCTTGGAAAACCTGGTTGAAGCCACAAATGAAATGCAACGGGTTGCAGGTTCGCCGGAGTTTGAAAAAGCCAGGGATGAACTGGTTAGCTCAACCCAGGAACTCCTTGCAAAAGCTGCCCTTACCATTATTGCAAACGGGAAATCGCCAACCAAGGTCATAGATGTTGCCGCTGAAATTGCTGATAAAGGTGCTGCACTTTCAGAAGTTATTGCCAGCAGTAATCCGGAAGAAATGAAAGATAACATTGGGAAAACTGCGGCCGGAGATTCGTTTGAGAAAATTATTGAAACCCAATTTGACGAGGCAGTTGGCGATCTTTGTGGCAAATCTTTAAGTGCAATTTTTGCTATTGATGAAGTCCAGAAAGCAGCAAAAAAATTTGCCGACAATATGGGCGAAATCCTGAAGCATGATGATGCAATGGAAGGCCGGATGGAGAATTATGAACAAGCGATGAGGAATTTTGACCGCATCTCGAAACGCCTGAATGTATGTAAGGCTGGCACCGAAAAACCACAGGCCAAAGAACAACCCAAATCCGACCCGACACCAAAACCATCAGATCCGAAAACGCCGAAAGAACCAACCCCCAAATCAGAACCTACGACAGATGAACAGCCAAAAACCTCTGAACCAACTCAGACTGAACCAACTGCCGACGATGAAGTACTGGTTGATCCGGAGCCACCGGCAATTCCTCCAAAACAGGTTGGATTACCATATGAACCAACCGATTGCGGCTGCGAAAAAACAAAAGACCTGACTTTAAAATCAGCCGATTTTTCGAAATTGGGTGTCGGAATGAAGAATCTGGGCAAATGTGTTGAAAATTTCAGGAGCACTTCGCTGACTGATTATCAGCTTGCCCTTCAGGAAATATCGCAGCTTACCGATTCTCTTTCATCAACGTTAAAGTCGGATGCCGAAACTTTTTTGGTTAAGGCTAAAGAATCGAAACCGAGGCTCGACGGGCTTGTTTTACGTGTAAAATCGTACGACAAAACTGGCACAGAATTCCTGAAAACAATGGAAAAATGCCCCGAATCGGTAACCACCGGGATGGAAATCTTTCAATCAGTGGAGAAAATCACGGTAGAATCGCTTAAGCTTAAATACTAAATTGTATTCGAAATGAAAAAGAATTATGCTTTCTCAATTGTATTGGTGCTACTGATGTCAGCTTTTTGCGCTGCCCAAAACCCCTCCGATTTTCTTCCCGATAAACCCGGAAAATGGAGTTATTCAACCAATATTAAAACGCCCGGAGCCGAGGTAGTTGCGTTTAATAAAAACCTGGCAAACGTGGCCGAATGGTTTCACCAAAATGTACCGATGCTAAATAAACCTGTCGGTTTTGACCTTTCAGCCGTGTCGTTTGGAATTTGGAACGACAATTATAAAAGGAATGCTGCCAATTATGGAATGCGCAGTGAAATGGAATTTGCGTTTCAACTCTTTTTATCCGACCTGTCGCGGGGCGGCAAATGGACTGTTGAACCGCCAAGCTACAGTTTTGATATTAACAATACCGAAACAGGGCATGGCACGAATCCGAATTACAAATATTTTTCAGTTTCGGAGTACGATCCTGCCGGTGTGAAAAATTTTAGCCCGGCTCAGGTAGAAGCAATTAACGAAGCAGTTGTTAATCTGAATGGTATTTTCGCAGTCTTTCCTTTCGAAAAAGAAATGGCTCCGGGCGTTCATGTTTACAATGAATCGGTTGGTGGCAATTTTTACCACGTCATTGTTTTTAATCCCGAAAGGCCACCGTACTGGATTCCGGTAACTTTAAAAGAACTGGCAGAAATACATCTCGACTATTATACCAGTCAAAAAGATGAATTTCTTTTGCCTCAACTGAAGAAGGAAATAGCTGAATTGTCTGATGAAGAACTAAATGCGCCTGCACATTTTGGTCATGATTCACATTTTGTTTTGAGGGCAAACGGTAAAAACGAAGGCCTGCAACTTATGCGTTTCAATCCCGATTATTGGGATAAATCATTGCCGCCCTCAACAATTCAATTCATGACATTCGGGTACCTGGAAATGACCGGTTCCTATGTTGAAGAATTTTATAAAAATAACGGTCATCCCAATTATCCGGCGCTTTTTATGAATTCGTTCAATCTGGAAGAACTGGCCGGACTAATTATGCGCAACAAATAGAAATCAAATAATATCATTCAGAAACAACATATTTCAAAACAATCTAAAATACAAAACAATGAAAAAACTTTTAACACTTTTAACTTTTGCAGTCATTGCAAATGTTCTGTTCGGTCAGGCTCCTTCCGGATTTAATTATCAGGCAGTTATTCGCGATGCGGCTGGTGCTGTTAAAGTAAATGCAAATGCATCTGTCCGCATTGATTTGCTGCAGGGTTCTGCAACAGGTTCAATTATTTATGCCGAATCTTTTGCGGTTACCACCAATGCTTATGGCTTAATTAACCTGCAAATCGGCAAAGGGACTGTTATTTCAGGCTCATTTTCAACCATTAACTGGGGAAACAACAATTATTTTATAGCAGTAAGTGTTGACGGAACTTTGATGGGAACCAGCCAGTTGCTTTCGGTTCCTTATGCTTTGTATGCCAAAGAATCAGGAAGTGGGGGAGTAAAAAGTTATAACGACTTAACTGATAAACCTACCATATCTGATTCAATTCAGTTTAATTTGGCATCCGGTTTTAAGGCCCTTCATTCAAATGACGCGGGATGGAACAATACTGCAGTCGGATTTTTTGCGCTTTTGTCGAATACTTCAGGAGAAGGCAATACTGCAACTGGTTCTATGGCTCTTAATGCAAACACAACGGCCAATAACAATACTGCAAACGGATTTGGTACCCTTACTGCCAATACAACGGGAAGTGAAAATACTGCCATCGGAACAAATGCTTTGTTTTTAAACACAACCGGTCTTCAAAATACAGCCACGGGATTTAGGGCGATGGCTATGAACAAGACAGGCAGCTATAACACAGCTACTGGATTTTCGTCAATGTACTCCAATACAGATGGAGAATATAATACGGCATACGGATATAACGCTTTAATTATGAATACAAGCGGAAATTTCAATGCTGCAAGCGGATTTGAAGCACTCGGTGCAAATACAACCGGATCGTACAATTTGGCTTCGGGAGCCAGGGCTTTAAATTCGAACACTACCGGAGACCATAATACTGGCTTTGGTTACTATTCCATTTCGGGCAACACAACGGGCGAAAAAAACACCTCTGCCGGAGCGCATAGTTTATATTCAAATACAACAGGGAGTTCAAATACGGCCCAGGGTTTTGAGGCTTTGTACAGGAATACAACGGGATATTCAAATGTAGCAATAGGTACAGGTGCGCTTCACGAAAACAGTGTTAAAAGCAACCTTGTTGCCATAGGCGATTCTGCACTGTTTTATAATGGCGATGGCGTATTGGATCCCTATTCCGCAATAAATAATACTGCAGTAGGATCAAAATCGCTATTTTTAAATACCAACGGAAGTTCAAACACCGCGATTGGAACAGAATCACTCTCTTCAAACACTTCCGGATCAGAAAATACGGCTACCGGTTATAAATCTTTGAATTCAAATACCACTGGTATGTCGAATACAGCAAATGGACATACCTCACTCTCATCAAACACCGTAGGCTTTAATAATACGGCATTGGGAACTTTTTCACTCAAACAGAACATCACAGGTTTTGATAATACTGCAATTGGATACTCGTCTCTTTCTGATAACACCAACGGAGTATCAAGTACTGCAATGGGAAGCAATGCTTTGAGATATAACACCACCGGGTCTGAAAATTCAGCATTTGGGGATCGTGCCTTGTATAAAAACATAAGTGGAAAACAAAATGTTGCAATCGGATCTTTAGCACTTGGAAGAAATGAAACAGGAGACAAAAACACATCCGTTGGTTATGCTTCACTTAGATCGAATACCGGTTGGGACAACACTGCTGCAGGTTATCAGGCACTTTTGGCCAATACTACCGGTTTCGATAACGTAGCCATTGGTGTTGATGCTCTGGCTGTAAACACTACCGGTAACGGCAATACGGCAATCGGAAAGAATACCATGGCAGCGCATGTTACGGGCGATAACAATACAGCACTGGGTTTTAGGGCTAATATTAACGATGGGGTTTCCAATTCAACCGCCATTGGCTATCAGGCAACTGTTACTTCGAGTAATAAAATTGTATTGGGAAATGCAAATGCTGCTACCGTTGGAGGATATGGAGCCTGGGTTAACTATTCCGACCGGCGGTTAAAGGAAAACATCGTTTATTCCGACAAGCTTGGCCTGAATTTCATCGCACAACTAAAGCCTGCCAGTTACAATTATATCAGCGACACCAATAAACGCCGCCGCGATGGACTGATTGCCCAGGATGTGGAGCAAACACTGAAATCGCTGGGTTTGGAATTCAGCGGTTTGATTGTTGATGATGATAACGAAAAGACCCTTAACCTGTCGTATTCCGAGTTTGTAATACCACTTATTAATGCGGTACAGGAACTTCAGCAAAAAAACCAGATTTTTGAAACTGCCCTCATCGAAATGAAAGCTGAAATAGCCCTTTTGAAACAATCCAGTCAAGCCAAATAACCAGCACTTATGGAAACTAAAACGTTTTGCAAATGTATAATCGTTTCGGCGATTATGGCTTTTATTTCAGGATTTGCCAATGCACAGCAGGTAATTTCTTCATCGGGAAGCACTTTAAAAAACAGTATAGGTTCGCTGAGTTTTACTGTTGGTGAATTGGTTATTGATACAAAAAATGCCGGAACAACAACGATTACGCAGGGGTTTCACCAAACAAAACTTACCATAACGGCAATGAACGTTCTTCGGGAGCAAAATTTTTCAATCTCGGCTTTTCCAAATCCCACCAACGATTTTGTGAACCTGAAAATTGAAAAAGGTGAAATCCGTGATATCGAATTTATTTTGTTCGACCTGCAAGGCAAAGTTCTTTCAAATCGGAAAATTGAAAGCACAAACACCGAAGTTTCATTTTCAGGATACAATTCGGGCAACTACTTGTTGAAGGTTATACAAAAAGGCAAAGAAATTCAGACATTTAAAATTGTCAAAGATTGAATATCTGATTTATTTAATGAATGACTGAATATACATATTATGCATTGGGGGCAAACGGTAAAAACGAAGGCCTGCAACTTATGCATTTCAACCCTGAATACCGGAATAAAATATTGCTTCCGTCTGCAATTCAGTTTATGACTTTCGTTTATCATCAAATGAATCAGAAAGAAACATAGGAGCGTTTAAGAAACAACGGGCATCCCATTTATCCATTGCTTTTAATGAACAGTTATGACCTGGCAAAGCTGCAATCCTTAATTCAAAAGTAATTTGGGAAAGTCATTTTTTATTCTTCCAACACCAGTAATTCAATCTTCCTGAAATCAGTATTATGGCTTTCGGCCTGCAACGAAATGGTTCCTTTGGTAATGATTTTATCGCCGTATAAAGCCAGCAGTTTTTCGTAATATTTATCTCTCGGATCAAGTTGTGACTGTTCGTAATTCATTACTTCTTCTCCTTCAACAAAATGACGGATAATTTTACCTCCGTGAACTTCCACTTCAACCGACACCCACTGGTCGCCATGATAGGTTTTAGATTTTGAATTGTTACAGTGTTGTTCAATCAACTGGCCTTCCATCACCACATTTGTTCCCGGCGTGCAAAGATTCATTGTCGAACGTTCATCGGTTCCGTTACCACCAAGCAACTGAACCTCAACTGAAACCGGGAAATCCTGGTCCAATTCCATGGTTGAAGCAGGTTGTCCGTGCAGCATTAAACCGTTATTCCTAAATGCCCAGCCCGGGCCATTTTTAACCTGTTCACCCACAAAACGGTACTCCACACGAAGACGATAATGTGAAAATTCGCCGCGGTAAAAAATGTGGCCAAATGTGCCGTTCCATTCCGCCCAGTTTTCATAGGAAACCCGCAACATTCCATCTTCAACCCTGAAGGTGTTATTGTAATTATCGCCCAGTTCGTGATCTTTAAATTTTATGTCCCAGTCGTTTAAGTCTTTCCCGTTAAACAACTGAATCCAGTTTTCGCCCGCCGATTTTTCGGCAGCCGCTTCTGTTTTTGGTTTCGAATTACATGCCGAAAGCATTATCACAAAAGCCAGTAAAATAGTCTGAGTTAAAAATTGAAGTTTCCGCATTTTAATTATTTTTAAGAATTATGATTTGATTTAGATTATGGGAAGTAAAAGTAAAAGAAAAACTTAAAATTCCCTGTTAAACAATTTACAATATTTACAGTCTTAACTTATGACTCTGATTTTAACGATTAAACCTAATAAAATGACACCGAAATTTAAAAATTCAGCCTTTCCAGCACAATTCATTCAGTTCAGCCTAATAATCAGAAAACTAAAAACTGCTTTTCTGATTTGTTTAATGACTTTGACCTTCATCAATTTTGGATATGCCCAACGTGTTGGCTTTACAGATGATTTTGAAAACGGCACACTTGAATTTTCTTTCAGGGGCAACCAGGGAAACCGGCCGCCTTTTATAATCTGGGGTACTGAAACCAAAGGAGCATACCAATTAACAGAAGCTGACGGAGTTTTGAAAATTAACTTTACCCGAACAGATGGCCACGGCGCATTCGACCACTTTACTTTTCGTCCTTTAAGAGCCCTTTCAGTTTCCGAAAATCCACGGATTCAACTGAAAATCAAATCAGACTTTGCTTTTAAACTGACTACCAGCCCCATTTATTCAATTGAACCTCCAACAGTTGAATACATTGAAAAAGAAATTCCGGGTGATAACCAGTGGCACAAATACACTTTCGAACTAACAAAAGATTACTGGTCAAAATACAATACTGTGCAAAGTGTCGATTTTTATATCGACCGCGGATTGGCAGCAAAAAAAACAGGAAAACTTGAAATTGACAATTTCAAAATGGCA
>Ga0351903_1111_pt1 | contig 20096 bp, 12 predicted proteins | sample BONcelHT113001D6_FD_206874 | JGI IMG/M metagenome (GOLD analysis project Ga0351903, IMG submission 206874) | Enriched cells from coal bed in the Powder River Basin, Montana, United States - BONCAT cells T11 rep1 HSBNCT.T11.300.1.D6 ... | reverse complement strand
ACACGGAGGGAGAGGAGCAGGAGAAGTTTTTGCAAATCAGAGGCCATTTCTCGACTTTAGTGTTAATCTGAACCCATGTGCTCCGGTTCTAGATTATCACCTCCCAAAAGAAAGAATAATTCGCTACCCGGATGATGATTACTCTGAATTAAAAGACGTGATTGCGCGTCATCATGGTCGTAAACCGGAGGAGATATGCGTAGGAAATGGCTCGGTAGAGGTAATCCGGACACTTTGCCATACTTATATCAAACCGGGCACCACAGCAATGATACCAGCTCATACTTTTTCAGAATATGCGCTCTCTGCAAAACTGGCGGGAGCCGATATTACTCACACTATGGGGGCGCAGGCTGACATTACCTTTTTTTGTAATCCTGACAACCCATCAGGCATCCTAACCCCAAGAACTGAAATAATTGAAAAATTAAATCGGATTTCGAAATATGGAGGTATATTCTGTGTAGATGAGGCATTTATCGATCTTGCCGATCCTGCACAGCAGGTATCTGATATTGTGCATCCGTCGCTCTTTGTTCTAAGATCTCTTACAAAGTCATTTTCAATGGCCGGAGTGAGGTTTGGTTATGGTATAGGGGATGCATCACTCATTGCAGCAATGGAAGTAATGCGTCCGCCCTGGAGTGTAAATGCATTTGCTGAATCAATGGCAATTCAGGCTTTTCAAAGATATACCGAACTCGATGATGCAAGAACGTATATCAGCAAAGAACGTGAGCGAATTTTGTTATGTTTAAAACCGGATGTAATGCGTCATCATTAACAAATAAGATGCGCCAGCTAGGTGTGTTGATAAGGGACTGTAGTTCATTCGGGCTTGCCTCGAATATTAGAGTTGCGGTTATGAAACGGGAAGAAAATGATATCCTTCTGGAGGCGCTAGAAAAGTGCTTGCACTGATAATGGCAGGCGGAAAGGGAACACGTCTTCAGATGGGAGAGAAGGGCCTGGTCAGATTATGCGAAAAACCTCTCATTGAATATGTACTCTCTGCGTTAGACAAAGCCGGACTGGAAATACTAGTTGTAACAACTCCACAAACCCCATATACTTCCAATTATTGCCGTGTCAGAGGTTTAGATCAGGTTTGCACTTCAGGAATCGGATATGTTGAAGATATTATTGAAGCAACTAGACTACTTGAAGAAGATGGACCAGTTCTTATCATCTGCGCTGACATCCCCGGGATCACAAGTGAACTACTGTGCCGGATTATCAGCATGTATCATGATGGAGGCACTGAATCCGGCTCAGTCTGGGTACCTGAATCACTTTTTACAGAATATGGGTGCACCCCCAGGTACATAACACAAGTAGATGGGATACCAGCAGTTCCAGCCGGTATAAATATTCTACTCGGTGAAAAGATAGAACATGAGCAGAGTGAAACCCGGATTCTTATTCACGACCCTGCCCTGATATTTAATATAAATACCAGATCAGAACTTATAACAGCACAATCCTTTTTTTCTCGCAATATGTAAGTTGAATTGTCTTCATCTCATCTAGAAGAGAAATAATCCTAAATCCGAATCATATTATGGATGCAAAGCCAATACTTGGCATGAGCTACTCCCGTGAGATTGAACTCGACGGGCATATAATCGATTCAGGAATCGTTGAGAATGTCCTTGATACCATCCTTGATATGGGTGGTGACTTTGAAATCCTGGAGTTTGACGTTGGAAAACGGAAAGCTGATAAAAGTTATGCCAGGATAAGTATCAGTACTGAAAATTCTGATGACCTTGATAATATTATCAGCAGGCTGCATCGTCATGGTGCCAGGCTTGTTGAAGAGGCAGCAATATCTCTTATTCCTGCCGAAGGCGAGCGTATAGTCCCGAAAGGATTCTATTCGACAACGAACTATCCGACTGAAGTCAAATACGGGTCTGAGTGGATTGAAGTTGAAAAGATAGAGATGGATTGCCTTATTGTCGTTGATCCAAAGACCCACCGTGCATTATGCACCCCGATGTCCAAGCTACAGAAAGGGGACCTGGTAGTAATGGGCGAGCATGGAGTCAAAGTCTATCCCCCTGAGCGCCCACGCGATCACGATGACTTTGAATTTATGGGGGGTGGAGTTTCATCTGAGCGTCCCACTGAAACGACCATCAAAAAAATCGCCCGTGAAATGCTTGAAGTCCTTGCAAAAGGGAAAAAAGTAGCTCTTGTAGGTGGTCCTGCAATTATTCATACCGGAGCAGATGAAGCATGTGCAGCCCTTGTCCGGGAAGGTTATATAAATACTATCTTTGCAGGAAATGCACTGGCCACTCATGACATTGAATATAATTTGTATGGTACATCACTGGGGATGAATATCCAGTCCGGTGATCTGATGGTTGCAGGTCATAAAAATCACCTGTATGCTATTAGCGAAGTTATGCGTGCAGGCTCTATTAAAGCAGCAGTGGATTTGGGTATCGTGCGTTCTGGTATCATGTATGAATGTGTAAAAAACAACGTTCCCTTTGTCCTTGCTGGATCAATACGAGATGATGGACCCCTTCCTGATGTTATTAGTGATGCAATGCAGGCTCAGGATGCAATGAGACTTCATATTCCTGATATCGGTATGGTTCTCATGGTTGCAACAATGCTTCACTCTATCGCGGTTGGAAATTGTTTACCTGCATATGTTCGAACTATCTGTGTAGATATTAATCCGTCAACGGTAACCAAACTCATGGATAGAGGAACGATGCAGGCTATCGGAGTTGTAAGTGATGCCGGAGCATTTATTCCGATGCTTCTTGCACAAATTCATAAAATGACAGGTAAGACGGAGTGAGTTACAATCAGATTTTACCTGGTCAGGGGCATTGCTGAAGGAAGTTCATTCTCAAGCACAAATTCCCATTCTTTTTTGCAGGAACATGGCATTTCCATTACTGATTTCATTAATTCCTGATCAGCATTCAGATTATATTCCCGGATTGCATCAAGAATCATTTTGTCGCATGTCCCGCAGTTATGCGTCCCGCGTTTCTGTCCTCCCCCAAGGGGATCGCATGTTATATGGACCGGAGATTCAGCAAGAACCTTTGCAACACTCCAGAGATAAGGTGGCCGGTATGAACCCTGACGCCAGAGTCGCTCAACAATTGTATTTCTCATTACAGAGCAGGGATTCATAGAGATGAGATCAGTATGTGCAAGAATGTCACGTACTGTTTTTGTCATGTCTTCATAAGCTTCTCGTTCTGTAATATAGGCAGGTTTAAAGAGCAGATAGGTTTTAACAAGCCCTCCTGCTTTTCTTATAGCAGCGGCTGCTGAAGTATAGTTATCAAAGGTAATTCCCTTGTCAATACATTTCTCTCTTATTTCATCAGAAGAAGTTTCAAGGCCCATTGCTACAATAAGACCTCCTGTCCTCAAACTTTCTGTCAGCCGTGTATGATATGCTGCAATTTTTTCATAATTGACATAGTCTGCCCGGCATTCAACAGTCAGATAGCGACCTTTACAAATAGTTGCAACTACTTCCCTGACTGCCGGATGGACTTCCTTATCATCAAAAAAACTCCCTGAAGTGTAGAGTTTAACCAATCTGGGATCATGTTCGGCAACTTCCTTTGAAAGTGTCTCAAGCTGGTTTATCATCGCTGCAGTAAGCTCTTCGGTGTTGAGATCAAACAGCCGTTCATGTCGATACTGGCACATCAGACATCGGTTCCATGAGCAGCCACCAGATCTGATAATGATAGTAACACTAGGATACACTTCATCTAAAATCCTGTCAGAGCCAGTCCATATTGCAATAGGAGTATTATTATCTTTTTTCATGAGTAGCTCCCCAGTATATCCGGAAACCCCCGGAATATTTACGGGTTTTTTAGGATATTAACGGTTTGTTCAGAATTAATTTTTATAAATTCTGATTTTTGTAATAACATATAGAAAGAGCGATAATATGTAGAATTCATCAAAGACTTCTCAATATTATTCTGAATATTCTATCCTGCATAGAATTATTAGACATATGAGTATTTGACTTTACAGGAGAATAGAATTTATCAAAGAATTTTCATGGTACCATTACCCTCAGGTGAATTGGGCCAACAATCTATTATGATCTGCAGATGAATATTATTCGATCAATCCTGCATGAGGCGATATGACCATGAATATTCATTCTTTTTACCAAGTCGCGATAATTATTCTACTAGTAATACTAACCGGATCCAGCACTGTTTCAGCATATTATCTCAATCTTGACGCTCCTTCTGAAATCAGAGTAGGCCAGTCATTTGAGGTAACCGGTACAACGAACACCCCTCCACCAGACAAAATTGACATTGTATTTTCTCAGTCAATGAATATTCCAGTCGAGATAGCGCGCTATTCAAGAGACATCACTGAAAAGGGAGATAATACCTTTAATGCAACTTTTGAGACGACGGGTCTGGAAAAAGGAAATTACAAAATTGAGGCAATTTCTCAGTCTCAACGAGATTTCTCTGCAGGTTCACGAAACCTGCGCGTAATAAAACTAACCGATAGATCTGATATGATCAGGTTCTCTTCTCCTGCATATCAGGAGTTTGAGAAAACTTTACTTGTCGAAGCAAGAATCAGGGAATATGATGATAATTCTATCCAGATGGAAGTAAAATACGGCAATACATCTATTTTTGGTCCAGAATCTGTGCCTGTAACACGTGGCTTTGTCAAAAATGAACTTCCAATAACTGAAGAGGGTCCGTACTCGGTCATATTCAACGATTATAAAGGATACATTGGATCATATCATATTCAGGTGGGTGAAGGAACAACGGTGGCAGATGCACAGCCATCTCAATCATTATCTCCCGTCCCTGATGAAAAAGAAGTAAATGCTACAAAAGCCACAACTGCCACAGAAAACCCGACAGATTACCCTACCAGCCAGACAACTCAAAAGTCTGTAGAAACCACGAAGGTTACTGCAGAATCTACACCCTCCATGACCGAACCGACACCATCAGCGACTAGTGCCCAGGTTATTTCAACAGGATCTGCCTCAGAGATTAGTTCTACATCTCAGGTATCACGGGATACTCCTGGATACTTTTTGGTCCGGGTAAAAGAGAGTCCGGTTCAGATTCAGACCTCCGCTAATGAAGACTGGGTTCTTGAGTATAAGGCTGGCTCTGATGCTGCGATTGTAAAAGTCAATGACTGGATGAAGGAAGCTGCCGAAGAAGCTACGATAACTCAGGACACAGATCGGATCTTTATTAAAGTATATCCCTACAGTTACAAGACCGGTGCAGAGATTACGATGACTGCATCCAATGCTCATTCAATTGCGCTTTCAGATGAGGCAGCACAAGCGTTCGGCGCTCCACCCAGATATGGGGCCGTAGTTTCATCAGAAAATACGCAATCACCTGCTCCAATTGCTGCCCTCATATGTGGAATATTTGGTGCTACTTGGATATTCAGGCGAAAAGACAAATAAATAAGGTCTCCCTTTTTTGTAAATTTCTCTTCTTCGGTTTATGAATGACAAGAATTGTAATACGAGTTTCACCAGAAATATGAGAATAGATTTTTAAGGATAGCATACATTGTAATAGAGGGAGCCGAGGTAGTCTAGTCCGGGAAGGCGGTGGTCTTGAAAACCACTGGTGTTTCACCTCAAGAGTTCAAATCTCTTCCTCGGCGTTTTACTGTTTTTTAATGTTTAAGAGAAATTTATTGAAATGCGTTCTATAGTATTATAATCCACAATATATTCGCATACAATAATTATGTTGATTCTCTTTTTTGGTGAGTGTGAAGTTTCGTCGAGATACATTATCTTTCCCAAAGATTAAAATTTAAAAGACAACACATTTATCTTCTTAACTCAATTTTATCCTTGAATCTACAATATTATGCGTTCACAGAATTTAGACCCATTAACCAGATTTGGGTTTACCTTTAGAAGAGGTGGTGCACATTCTGCACGTACATATATGCTTGAGGATCTTGAGCAGTTACTTAAATATCTCAAGAGACCACAATCCTCTCAATCACTATATATCAATGCAATTGAGGAGGAGAATTGTCTCGGAAAGCGATCAAAAAAGACCAGAAGTCTTACATCTCGCCATCTTATTGAACTCTACTCTTTAGATCCTCATATTGCATTATTCCGAATTCTTCTCTACTTATGGGAACGAGATCCTGATTCCCATCCTCTCCTTGCATTACTCTGCACCTATGTACGTGATGCACTGTTCCGTGAAACTTCGCCATTTGTTCTCTCGCTTCAGATTAATGAGACCATTACCCGTGAAACCCTCGAAAAGTGGATTGAAGAGAAATATCCGGGTCGGTTTAGTCCTGCAACCTTGAAATCTGTAGCTCAGAATATTAATGGAACCTGGACTAAATCAGGTCATCTCCACGGGAAAACCAAAAAGATCCGGACTCCTGTCAACCCTACACCAGGATCATTAGTATATGCTCTTGTTTTAGGATATCTCACCGGAAACAGAGGTCAACTTCTTTTTTCTACTGAATATATCAAACTACTCGATTGTTCGTATGAGGAGGCTACTTCCCTTGCTGAAATTGCCTCTCGAAAGGGATGGATTGTCTACAAACGGATTGGGGATATCATGGAAGTGCAATTCCCAAATTTTTTCACAAAAGAAGAACAGGGATGGATTTATGAGCAAAATAGATAAACTTCAGCAATCCTATAAAAAATTCATTGAAATTCCTTGGAAATCAGATATTGCTCCTGCACAACGAGTAATTTTTTGTGTCTATAATGAACACGATGAACTTTCTCTTCGAGCAAAGATCGATGAATTTGAATTAGCAACAAAACAAGCAAACCATCGCTGGCTTCTCTTTGATCTAACCAATACATTTCCGGAGTGGCTTGGAAATCAAAAATATGCGACAAGTTATTTTAAAAAGCCTGATATTATCACTCAAATACTTCCCCAATATCCTCAATATATCAAACATCAATTTCTGAAATATATCGAAGAACAATCTCCTGATGACAATTCTGTTGTTGCATTATCAGGTGTCGGGACACTTTTTGGTCTCATCAAAGTTAAAGAACTGGTTGATGCACTTGCACCACTGATTAAGGGAAGATTGGTGATCTTTTTTCCGGGAAGTTATGAAGGGAACAATTACCGGCTACTTGACGGATATGACGGATGGAATTACCTGGCTGTGCCCATTACTGCAGATAAAGAATTTTGAACGTGAGAAATTACATGATTAATCGAGAAGTCTATCAGAAGGACCCGTCTCTTCGAAAACTCGTAAATGAAGGGGTTGCATATGTTAACGATGATAAGACCGAACTTGCAATGGCCGTCCTTCGGTATGAACTTGAGACCTTTGTTTGTGATGGTCAATATGAGAAAGGGCTAGACCAAATTCTCTCAACCTATATTGCAAATATCGGTGCAGCACAACAACCTGCTGTCTGGGTGAGTGGCTTTTTTGGTTCGGGTAAATCGCATCTGGTAAAGATGCTCCGGTCATTATGGGTGAATACTACCTTTTCTGATGGAGCAACTGCACGTGGGATAGCCAATCTCCCTGAATCAATAAAAGCTCATTTGATAAATCTATCAACAGAGGGTAAACGCCATGGAGGGCTTCATGCTGCTTCCGGAACCCTTGGATCAGGAGCGAGCGGGAGTGTTCGGCTTGCTCTTCTCCGTATCGTTTTCAAATCGGTAGATCTTCCTGAACAGTATCATCTCGCCCGTTTTGTCATGTGGATGATGAAGGAAGGGATCCTTGATCAGGTTCGTTCCCACGTCGAGAAGAACGGATATACCTGGGAAGAAGAACTCTCGAATTTTTATGTTGCTGAAGGATTGCAACAGGCATTGATCGCTATAAAACCTCATTCGTTTAGCACTCCGGAGATTTGTGTCGAAACGCTTCTCAACCAATACCCCAATGTGCAGGATGTCTCTAATGATGAGATGGTCGATGCAATCGAATCATCTTTGAAAGTAGAGGGAAAACTTCCTCTTACCCTCGTTGTTCTTGATGAAGTTCAACAATTTATTGGTGAGAATCCTGATCGCTCACGAGATGTAGATGAGGTTGTTTCTGCCTGCTGTAAGAAGATTGGAGGAAAGTTGCTCTTCATCGGCACCGGTCAGACCGCAATCACCGGTACCCCTAACTTAAAGAAGATCGAGGGCCGGTTCACACTTCGTGTTGAGTTATCAGATGCAGATGTAGAAACGGTGGTGCGAAAGGTAATTCTGGCCAAAAAAGCGGATTCCATTACCCCTATTGAACAGGTGATGCAGACAAACCTTGGAGAGATATCCCGTCAGCTCATAGGCACAACGATTGCCCATAGACAGGATGATATCCCTTTTTTCCCGCATGACTATCCGATGCTTCCAATTCGAAGAAGATTCTGGGAGAATACACTTCGAGTTCTTGATGAGACCGGAACTGATAGTCAGCTTCGCAATCAGCTCAGTATGATTCACAAGGTGATTCAGACAAACCTTGACAAACCCCTCGGATTCGTGATTCCTGCTGATTACCTATACTTCGACTCTGCTGTCACCCTCCAGCAGACCAGGAAACTTCCCCGGAAAGTGTACGAGAAAACTATGTCCTGGATCGAGGGTTCTCCTGAAGAGCAACTCATGGCCAGGGCCTCCGGGCTGGTTTTTCTTATCAATAAATTATCAGGAAATAACCGGGAGATTGGCATCCGGGCAACCGTAGACACATTGGCAGATCTTCTTGTGGAGGATTTGAATGAGGGGAGTAGCGGACTTCGAAGCACCCTTCCCGCTCTTTTGAGCAGATGCGAATTATTGATGCGAGTAGGGGATGAGTATCGGATTCAGACAGAGGAGAGCTCAGCCTGGATTGATGAGTTCCAAAATCAAAAGAGTATCCTGGCAAATCAGCCAACGAGGGTTGATACCGAACGGGAAGATCGGATCCGACTCATGTTTGGAGACCTTGTTGGGAAGATAACCCTTACTCAGGGAAATTCAAAACAAAATCGTGAAGCATATCCCCTTTTCAGCGCTCAACTTCCCACTGATCATGACAAGAAGATCTATATCTGGGTCAGGGACGGGTGGAAAACCGATGAGAACTCTGTCCGTGCGGATGCACGCCAAGCAGGAAATCAATCCCCTACCATTTACATCTATATCCCGAAGCGCTCTGCTGATGATCTCCGTCATTATCTGATCGAATACAAAGCAGCCATTGCAACACTCGGGAGCAGAGATGTTCCCAATACTCCGGAGGGTATCGAGGCAAAAGCTGCAATGGAGACGACAAAACAGACCGCTGAAGGTAAAATCAAAGAGTTACTTGAAGAAACATTCTCCGGTGCACGAGTCTTTCAGAGTGGTGGGAATGAGATCATTGGTAACCATCTGCAGGGAATGGTGCAAGAGGCTGCCAGGAATTCTGGTCAACGACTCTTCCCCCAGTTCTCTGTTGCTGACCAAAAAGACTGGGACAAGGTCTATGAACGTGCAAAGAAAGGATCTCCGGATGCACTCAAAGCCATTGGTGATGAAGGAGAGCCGGCAAAAAATCAGGTCTGCAAACAGATATTAAGTTTTATTGCAGGTGGAAAACAGGGTGCTTTGATTAGGGAGCATTTCGAAGTTCCTCCATACGGATGGTCAGGAGATGCCATCGATGGAGCACTTCAAGTACTCCTTGTCGGGGGCGTTATTAAAGCACAGGATGACCACGGACGTGCAATTGATCCAAAAGAACTCGAACGCCGGGCGATGGGAAAGTCAGTTTTTAGGGTCGAATCCACTACGGTGAGCACCCCTCAACGCATACAGATCAGGAAAGTATTCCAGAAAGCAAACATCGTTGTTACTGCCGGGCAAGAGAGTGATGGGGTCAAACCGTTCCTTGAGTTTATTCAGGCTCTTGGTCAGCAGGCAGGAGGAGAAGGACCAAAACCGGAAAGGCCGGATGTATCATTCATTCATGAAATCCGCCTCACCTCCGGGAATGAGCAACTCATCACCATTTACAATCTGAAAGATACTCTTCTCACCAATATCGATACCTGGACTGCCACTGCTGAAAAAATTACGAGGAAATGGCCTCTCTGGGGGCGACTGCTAGAGATTGCCCTGAGTGCCGAAGAGACGAAGACCGCATCGGAGGTAAAACCGCAGATCGAAGTGATAACGCATCAGCGAAGGCTTCTTGATGAACCGGATCTTATTCAGCCTCTCATTACCACCCTTGAACAAGCTCTTCGGAGTGATCTTGTTGCTCTCGCAGAGCGATATGATACCGATTTCTCTGAGGAGTTACAAAATCTTGAGCAAGATGCATCCTGGCAGGAGATTGAACCAGAAGTAAGGGAAGAGATCATTACAACCTGCGGGATTGTCAGGATGGACCCTCTTTCCATTGCCACCATTGAGGATCTCATCAAGGCGCTTAAACGGAATCCAATCTCCAGTTGGAATGATAAGATAGATGCTCTCCGGAAGAGGTTTTCAAAAGCCAGGGAGATGGCTGCAAAAGAACTTGAGCCAAAGACCCAGACTATTACTCTCCCCAAACGGACTTTGAAGTCAGCAGAAGATGTTGAAGATTGGATTGAAGAAGTTTCCGGGTTGTTATCTGAATCCCTAACAAAAGGACCAATTATTCTCAGGTGAATGTGCAATGCGGACCGCTGCAGAGATCACAGAGTTATTAGACGAACTGGACCATTGCATCGCAGATGAACTTGAAAATCAGGATCTCGATTTCAAACAATGGCCAGAGAACAGTCGGAATGATGCGATTGAACTGGTTGTGAAAATGGCGGTCTGCATGGTAAACGGTGGAGGGGGCACGGTTGTTTTTGGTGTTGCAGACCATATAAAAGGTCGGGCAAATGCAATACTTGGTATCCCCCTGGACATTGATGTCAACATTCTCAAAAAGGCTGTGTACGACAAGACCGATCCAAAGATAACCCCCGTGTTTGAGGATCTGAAAGTTCCGGAAGGAACCGGCAGGGTTCTTATTATACAGATATATCCAGGTCTGCCTCCTTATACTGATACCTCCGGTAGGGGGACAGTACGAATTGGAAAAGACTGTCAGCCCCTTACTGGAACCATGCGAAAAAAGATTGCAGTTGAAACCGGTGAGAATGATTATACTGCAGAACAGATTTCTGGCGATCCCGGATTATATCTCTCTCCATCTGCAATGGAACAACTTCGGCAGATTGCACAGGAACATAATGCTCCTGAAGATCTTCTCCGGTTGTCTGATATTGAGCTCCTCAAAAACCTTGACCTCATGAGTGCATCAGGTCATTTGACCAGGGCTGGTCTTCTCCTTGGAGGAACTGAAGATGCAATCCGGCAATTCATCCCAGGTCATGTCTGGACGTTTCTGCAGATGGAGACTGATACATCATACATAAATCGGGAGGATAAAACATCTGCGATACCGGTATCTATCAAACGGCTAGAGGATTTACTTGTTCCTTTTAATCCAATAACCACGGTAGTGAAGGGGATGTACCATTTCGAATATCGGACCTATCCCCCGCTGGCTATTCGTGAAGTTTTGATAAATGCGTTCTGTCACCGTGACTACCAGATGGCGGGTCCGGTCCTGGTGAAGGTGTTTCCCACCCATTTGGAAATAAGTAATAATGGAGGATTCATCGGTGGGATTACTTCAAATAATATTCTTCACCATTCTCCATCTGCCAGAAATCCCTGCCTTGTAGGGGCATTGATCCGCCTCCATCTGGTGAACCGGAGTAATCTTGGGATTTCACGGGTCTTTGAAGCTTTTCTCATGGAGGGGAAAGAGCCTCCTTGTATTGATGATGTTGGAGATAGTGTACGGGTGGTTTTCAGGAAACAGGAGATGAGTGCTCATATGAGAGCATTTATTTCAGAACAGGCTGGTAAGGGAAGGTACTATTCGGTAGATGAACTTCTTATCATTCATTATCTTCTGCATCACCCGGAGATTGTCACTTATCAGGCATCTGTACTCTGTCAGCGGAGTGAGGCCCAGATCAGAGATACTCTTTTCACTCTTGAATCAGAGGGTCTGATCGAACGGGGAGGAGCGGGAAGAGGAACCTACTGGAGCATTCCTCCCGGTATTCATCAGTTATTGTCAGATTCGAAAGATAATAATCAAAAACGGCGTATTGATCGTGAAGCAGCAAAAACACGAATACTTAGTATCCTGATGGAACGGGCACGAAGAGGTGAAAAAGGACTGACGAATAGTGATATCAGGAAGATTATCCATTATGATCGGAATCAGGTGTATCAGTTGATGAAAGAATTACAACGTGAAGGTGCACAAGTGAAATGGTCAGGCAGAGGGCAGTCTGCGATGTATGAATATATTGATAATTGCTAAATGTTTGCGTATATTAGCAATGAAATAGCAATATAGGATGATGATTGCTACATGTTTGCGTATGCTAGCAATGAAATAGCAAAGATGGATGGTGATCGCTGGATCATTGCGGGTTCTTATGCTGACTCAGTTAACTTCAACATGAGATTCTTTCCAATGCGCAACTCAATGCTCCATCAGCATTGGATCAGCATTCGCCACCATCTCATGAGAACTCCCCACTCACTTGTAACTTATTGAGGACCATGCATGCAACCGCTTGACAAAACTCTCCGAAACACGCTTGAAAAGACCGTGAAAGAAGCCCGTGACCAGGCAGAATCCGCTGCACGGGCAGCCCTTGAGCAGCTCGGGGTAGGAGACCCTTCTGCTCCACCTCATCTCTCTGAATCAGAGCGTGATCTCCGGAGAAGACTGCGGATTCACGGACGGCAACTCGGGGATGTCAAGTCTGATAAAGGGGTTCAGGAGATTGATCGCCTGCTCGAAGAGGTTGCATACGAGCACTGGCACCGGATGCTCTTTGCCCGGTTCCTTGCCGAGAATAATCTCCTTATGTATCCGGATCCGACCGGTCCGGTTCCAGTGACCCTTGAGGAGTGTGAGGATCTAGCTGCAGATGAGGGAGCAGCGAACGGGTGGGAACTTGCCTCACGATATGCATCAACAATGCTGCCCCAGATATTCCGTCCAGATTCCCCGGTCTTTGAGTTGATTCTTCCTCCGGAGTATCAGCATGAACTTGAGCGACTGGTGAGTGGGTTAGCCCCGGACGTGTTTGCCGCCTCTGATTCTCTCGGATGGGTGTACCAGTACTGGCAGGCGAAGCGAAAAGATGAGGTGAATAAATCCGGTGTGAAGATCGGGGCACGGGAACTCCCCTCCCAGACTCAGCTCTTCACTGAACCCTATATGGTCAGTTTTCTTCTTGACAACTCACTTGGTGCCTGGTGGGCTGCCCGAAGGCTATCAGAAGAAGATCTGAACAATGCTGCGACTGAAGACGAACTTCGGACAAAGGCTTCCCTTCCGGGATTACCACTTACGTATCTCCGGTTTGTGAAAGAAGAGACCGGCCGATGGACTCCTGCTGCCGGAGCATTCGATGCCTGGCCTCAGCACCTTTCTGAACTCAAAACACTGGATCCCTGCTGTGGTTCCGGGCATTTTCTCGTCGCTGGTCTGCAGATGCTCGTTCCCATCCGGATGGAGATGGAGGGTATCTCTGCAAAGGAAGCAATCGATGCGGTTATTCGGGAGAACCTGCATGGTCTGGAGATCGATCAGCGATGTGTTGAACTTGCTGCATTTGCCCTGGCGATGACCGCCTGGACCTATCCTGAGGCAGGAGGGTACCGGGAACTTCCTGAATTGGCGATTGCCTGTTCGGGTCTTGCGATATCTGCAAAGAAGGAGGATTGGATCACTCTTGCTGGGGGAGATCAGGATCTCGAATATGCCCTGGATTGCCTGTATGAGCAGTTTTCGCAGGCACCGGTACTTGGAAGTCTTATTGATCCGACCGGGTTTGGATCGGGAAATATTGTTTCAGTCCAGTGGGACACCCTCGGACCGTTGCTGAAAAAAGCTTTGTCCGGACAGGATGTAGAGCGGGTAGAAATGGGAGTTGTTGCTCAGGGGATTGCCCGGGCTGCAGCAATACTTGCAGGAAAATATCACTGGATTATAACGAATGCGCCATATTTAGCATATAGAAAACAAAATGATATTTTATTAGCCTTTTCAAAAAATTATTATCCTTATTCTAAAAGCGACCTTGCAACAATATTTTTAGATCGGGGTTTAAAATTTTGCTTCCATGGAGGATTAGAGTGTTTTGTTCTGCCTCAAAATTGGTTATTTCTAACTTCATACCTCAAATTACGTGAAAAATTACTGAAAGAGGAAATTTGGCATTTAATCACTTGGACCGGGAGCATTTGAAACTATTAGTGGTGAAGTAGTAAAAGTTGTTTTAATTATAATTGGTCACAATATTCCACAAAATGGTCATAATATCAAAGGAATTGATGTTTCAAATTCAAATACCTTAGAAAAGAAAATTGATTCTCTAATCAATAAGAAAATTGTTAGTATTGGACAGTATGAGCAAATAACTAATCCTGATATGAGGATTTCTTTTGAGGAAATATCAGGATCCTTGTTAAGTAATTATTGTAATGTTTATGTTGGCCAAGTATCCGGCGATAACTCAAAATACGTTTTGAATATATGGGAGTTGCCGCAAATCGGAGAGGGATGGGTTTTTTTGGGTACTGCGGGGCTTGAAACAAATCATTTTACAGGGAACTCACAATTATTGTTATGGGAAAATGGTGCAGGAAAACTTGCATTCTATCAATCAGAGTTAGCGAAAACAAGATATTCAAGTGGCGGATGGAAAAAGGGTTGGCAAGCATGGGATAGAATTGGAGTAAGAATATCCGCAATGAACAATCTTCCAGCGTCTATTCACTTAGGATCTCATTTTGATATAAATACCTCGGTTATCATTCCCAATAATTATTGTAATTTAGCAGCAATATGGTGTTTTTGCTCGTCTCCAGAATATTTTTATGCTATCAGAAAAATTGATCAAAAACTCAACGTAACCAACGCAACTCTTACTAAAGTCCCTTTCGACCTCGAATACTGGACCAAAGTAGCAACCGAACAATACCCGAATGGCCTTCCCAAACCCTACTCCGACGATCCCACCCAATGGATCTTTCACGGCCACCCATCAAAATCTGACTCCCCACTCCAGGTAGCAGTCGCCCGTCTCCTCGGCTATCACTGGCCGGCAGAACTTGATCCTGAGATGGAACTCTCTGACGAGCAGCGGGAATGGGTCAAACGATGTGATTCACTCAGGGAGTTTGAGGATGACGACGGGATCGTCTGCATCCCATCAGTCCGGGGGGAACCAACCGCTACAGACCGCCTCCTCTCTCTTCTCGCGGCTGGTTATGGGGAGAGTTGGAATAATGACATCCTCTCTGATCTCCTTGCACAGGCTGATCATGCAGGAAAGACCCTGGAGACCTGGCTTCGAGAGAAGTTTTTCATTCAGCATTGTAAACTCTTCAATCATCGCCCGTTTATCTGGCATATCTGGGATGGTCTTCGTGATGGGTTCTCAGTTCTTGTAAACTATCACCGATTTGATCACAAAACGCTTGAAAGTCTCATTTACACGTATATTGGTGACTGGATCACCAGGCAAAAGCATGATATCGCTCATGGGGTTGATGGAGCCCAGGAAAAGCTCGATGCCGCAGAAGTTCTCAAGAAACGTCTGGAACTGATCCTTGAAGGGGAGAGTCCGTATGATATTTTTGTCCGATGGAAACCACTGTCAGAGCAGCCCATGGGATGGAATCCGGACCTGAACGATGGTGTCAGAATGAACATCAGGCCGTTTCTTACGGTTCCCCCAGTCGGGAAGAAAGGAGCCGGAGTGCTCCGGGATAAACCGAATATCAAGTGGGAGAAAGATCGGGGACAGGATGTACCAAGTGCACCCTGGTATCACCTTGGTCCGAAGTATGGGGGGAAAGAGGGTGATCGGATAAATGATCACCACCTAACCTTGGATGAGAAGAAGAGGGCGAGAGAGGGGAGAAACAATGTTAAAATCTGAATTACTTGGGATCATTGCAAATGGGGAGAACTCGGGGGTAGAGTTTAAACGTGATGATATAAGACCAGAGCAACTGGCAAAAGAAGTAGTAGCCCTGGCCAATCACCAGGGAGGAATGATCCTGCTTGGCGTTGAAGATGACGGAACCATCAGCGGTATCAACCGGGATGATCTTGAACCCTGGGTCATTGACACCGTTTTTGCCCGCTACGTCCATCCTATGATCCTTCCCTTTTATGAGACTGTCCTTATGGATGATGGAAAACGGGTAGCCGTCATCTCATTTCCACAGGGAACTTCCAAACCATATGTGCTCAGACATCATGACCGGGAAGAGATCTACATCAGGGCCGGATCTACCTCCCGGCTGGCTACCCGGGAACAACAGGCAAGACTCTTCGCTGCCGGAGGAATCCTGCATACCGAACTCCTCCCGGTAGCCGGGACAAGTCTTAAAAGTATGGACATTGTCCGGATCCGCGAATATCTTGGAGCGATAATCAGGGATCCTGATATCCCGGAGAGTGAGGAAGCCTGGATAAAACGTCTCATTGGTCTTGGTTTTCTTACCACGGTGCCAGATAACCGAACAGTCTGCACAATAGCCGGCCTTGTCCTCTTTGGAATTGCTCCCCGGAAATCCTTACCGCAGGCCGGTCTTCGGGTGATCGTCTATGAGGCTCAGGATAAAACATACCAGACCCTTCTTGATACCGTTCTGGACGGCCCGCTTACGGGCAGGTATCTTACTGATAACGATGGAACCAGAACCATTGTAGATGCCGGACTTATCGAACGATTTACTGAAACCATCCATCCATTTATCACTCTTGAATCACCGATCCTGAAGAATAGTTTTCAGAGACCTAAAAACTGGCTTTACCCCCGTGATGCTATCCGTGAATCCCTGATCAATGCATTCTGTCACCGTGACTGGACTAGATCGGTAGATATTGAAGTGAGCAGATATTCTGATCGCATAGAAATTATTAGTCCGGGTTCCCTCCCGAACTCAATGACTGTTGAAAAGATGATAGCCGGACAGCGATCTCCAAGGAATCCGCTCATCGTAGAGATGCTCAGAGATTTCGGGTATGTTGAAAGTAGAGGGATGGGTGTTCGAACGAAAATAATTCCCCTGATGCGGTCCGAGAACTTGACTGACCCCATCTTTGATGCAACTGAAGATTATCTTAGAACGATCCTGCTTCGAAGGAAATGAGTATGACATCTGTTCAGGATCTCCTGATAAAGGCTCTAAAAAGATCTGCAACCTATAACTCGGACATCGAAGTCTCTCCGGTTTGCATTCTCTGGCCAGATAGAGAGCATCAATGGGAAGCAGTCGTCCCCACCCTCCAGGAAGCCATCCCTGAACTATACATTCTCGGAGACTATAACCCAGATAACCGGACCGGACCGGCAATCTGGCTCCGATGCATCCTGGCCAGAAGTATCGATGAAGCCTTGCCTCCCAAAGGAACCATACCAATTATTTACCTCCCCGGAGTAGGAAGGTCAGATCTCCGGGCGGTTGAAGAATGTCCTGGCCATCTCAAACCACTTGCTGAACTGCAATATCGCGGGTCTGTCTGGTCTCAAACAAACGGAAAAGACTGGACGATTCTTGCCTATCTCAAATCGGTTCAGTGGGGTCTGGGTCTTGATGTCAGCCAGGATACCGAGACCAAACATGCTATGATCCTCTCCCTTTCCTGTATACTTGAAGAGGATTATGATCTCCTCACCGGAAAGCGACTTAATAATGATTATTTTAACACCTTGCTCATGGGAGGAGACCCAGTAAAAGATCTCCTCACCTGGTTGGATCAGGATGACCAGTTCAGGTCGTCGAAGGATGAAAACGAATGGAAAGCATTCGTCCAGGTCTGTGTCTCACAACTTGGTTTTAATCCGGAGAAAGAAGGGATTCTCGCTGGTGCAGAAAAACTCGCCAATCACGAAGGACCATGGCTCCCCATATGGGTCAGGTTCTGCGAAGCCCCGAAACGGTATCCCCATATTCCGGCAACCATTCGGCGATGCCGAACACCAATTGGAACCCTTCTCTGGCACACAGAAGGATCTGCCCTTGATGGCTGGCCTCAATGGAATGAAGAGCAGGAAGCAGTACTTCGAAGAGAACTCGCTACGCTCAAGGACCTCCCTGCACATGAAGCCAGAATAAGAATTAAGGATATGGAATCTCGTCATGGACATAGACGACAATTTGTCTGGAGTGAACTGGGGGAATCACCGTTAGCATCAATTCTTTTCCATCTCTCAATACTCGCAGAGATAACGTCGCACCCTCTGACCGCAGGAACCTGCGAGGAGATACAAGCGGCATATATTACATCAGGATGGAAAGCGGATGATGCAACCATCCAAATCGTCGCCAATCTGAAAAAACCTGATGACATAGAGATAGCAATCTCTCTCATTCGGACAATATATCTCCCCTGGATAGAGGATGCTGCCCGATATCTCCAAAAAATCATCCAAAAAGATGGGTATCCCGGCTCTATCCGGCGAGAAAGCATTACGTCACAATACCAGAACGGTGACTGTATTCTTTTTGTTGACGGGCTTCGATGTGATTGTGCACACCGATTAATCGAGAAGATAACTGCAAAAGGGTACCAAACACATGAAACTCCATTCTGGGTACCCCTCCCAACAGTTACCCCAACCGGAAAGCCGGCAGTATCCCCGATTCACCATCTCATCATCGGGCCTGATGATTGCACAAATTTTATTCCAAACATTGCAGAGACGAGCAAACCGATTAAAACTCCAGATATCTTACGCAGCCACATTGAGAAAGCAGGATGGCAATATATCGAGCGGACATCTACCGGAGACCATCAGGGAAAGGGATGGTCTGAATGCGGAGATATCGATTCTGAAGGGCATAGCAGAGGACAGAAACTACCCGGTCATCTTGACATCATCATATCAGAAATCTCAGAGCGGATCTCTGAACTCCTTCAGGCGGGCTGGAATCGGGTCCACGTGGTTACTGATCATGGATGGCTCCTTATGCCAGGTGGTCTGCCTAAGGTTGAACTGTATAGTGGTCTTGCGGAAACACAGTGGAAACGATGTGCTTCTCTGAAAGAAGGGGCTTCAACTCAAGAACGACAATTCCCCTGGTTCTGGAATCCTCATGTCCAGTATGTGATCGCTGATGGAATCAGTTGTTTCAGAATGAATGAGACGTACACTCACGGGGGTCTCAGTCTGCAGGAGTGTCTTACCCTGAAAATTTGTGTCACTGCTCCTGCACAGAAAACATCAAGCAAGATTGATATCACAGACTGGAGATGGAGAGGGCTGCGGTGCACCGTCGCTCTTGATAATCCAATTCCAGGAACGGTACTTGATATACGGACAAATCCTGGGGATCCACAATCAAGTCTTGTTCTTACAACAAAACCATTTGATGAATTTGGAAAATCTTCTGTGATTGTAGAAGATGAAGGGCTCCAGAATTCCAAAGCGATGATTGTCATTCAGGATGAGAAAGGAGGGATAATGGCACAAAAAGATACAATAATCGGGGAGCAGTCATGACCGAATTGGATCAGTTAGATCATACTGCTGCAGCGTGTCTTGATGGATACCTGGTCAGAAAAGACCTTGTCAGAACATTCAGCAGACAATTTCCCGTTCCAACGTATGTTGTTGAATTCCTCCTTGGACGATATTGTGCCAGTATAGATCCAGCTGAAATTGAAGAGGGCCTCGCTATTGTTGAACGACAACTAAAATCCAGAACGGTCAAAGCAGGCGAAGAGGAACTCTTTAAATCCCGTGCCAGGGAGAACGGTGAAGTTAAGATTATCGATCTCATTACCGCTCGACTGGATCCAAAGACTGATTCATATGTTGCCACCCTCCCTTCTCTCCAGCTGACTGATGTCCGAATCAGTGCAGACCTGGTGAACGAGCATGAACGGATGCTCACCGGAGGGTTTTATGCAGAGCTCACTCTTACCTATGACGCTGCCATTGCCCAGGAGACCAAAGGAAGACCGTTTGGGATAGAAGT
>Ga0351903_1108_pt1 | contig 20741 bp, 20 predicted proteins | sample BONcelHT113001D6_FD_206874 | JGI IMG/M metagenome (GOLD analysis project Ga0351903, IMG submission 206874) | Enriched cells from coal bed in the Powder River Basin, Montana, United States - BONCAT cells T11 rep1 HSBNCT.T11.300.1.D6 ... | reverse complement strand
TGCCCAATCTTTTGGGCTGGGTGTTTTTTTATCGGCAATAAGCCGAACGGGGACAGACACTTCAGGCACACAGGTGTGTATACCTGCCGTGGTACGACGCATACCTATAATCCGTCACCATGCATCACAAAACCTAATGACAGGTTAAAAATGAACGCGCCCTTCTCTCATGAGAAGGGCGCGTTTTATGTTAGTTGGTTGTCTGCTAATTTGCCAGACGGTTGTCGTAAGAGTTTAGTGCTTTCATGTAGTTTGCGCGCTCAAAGGCAGCTGGATTTCCAACGGCTTTCTGGCTCATGCTGCCGCGCATTTGCTCAACCGAAGTGTATTCTTTGCCTTCCATCCAGGTTTGCAGCTCTGCCAGGATTTGACTAACCCGGCCCGGCCCATTGGTAACCAGCTCTGAGGCCATCATGGCCACGTCTGCGCCTGCCATTACCGCTTTGGCTACATCCTGGGCGTTGTGCACCCCGCTGGTCAATGCCAGGCTGGTGTTCAGCCGTCCATACAGGATGGCGATCCAACGCAGCGGCAGGCGCATGTCTTCAGAGGTGCTTAGGGATAGGCTGGGGACCACTTCGAATTCTTCAATGTCCAGATCTGGCTGGTAAAAGCGGTTAAACAAGGCCAGACCTTTCGCGCCCGATTTTACCAACCGGCTCAAAAAATGCGGCAGGCCGGTGTAGTACGGGCTTAGCTTGACGGAAAGCGGAATGCGCAGTTCATTGCTGATGTCGTGCACCAGGTTTACATGCGCGTCTTCCAGCTGCTGAGAGTCAGTGGCAAACTCGGTCGGCACATAGTAGATATTGAGTTCAATGGCGTCTGCGCCAGCCTGTTCAATGCTTTTGGCGTATTTCACCCATCCGCCGCTGGAAATGCCGTTTAAACTTGCGATGATCGGGATGTTGACGGCTTCTTTGGCTTTGCGGATCAAATCCAGGTATATGTCTGGCCCCACGTTGTAAGACTGCATCTCGGGGAAGTAGGTTAGCGCTTCAGCAAAGCTTTCGGTGCCAAGGTTAAGGAAGTAATCCAGTTCGCGGCTGGCGTGGTTGATCTGCTCTTCAAAAAGCGAATACATAACCACAGCCGAAATGCCCTGGTCTTCCAGTTTTCGGATGGTGCTAACCCGTTTAGACAGCGGCGACGCGGAAGCAACCAGCGGGTTCTTCAGCTGCAGCCCCAGATAAGTTGAACGTAGATCTACCATAATATTTTCCCTCTCTTCCTGTCATCTTTTATATTAGATGAGCGCGAGGGGTAATAAGTTACTCTTATTCCTCGCTAGATTTGTAATCAAGCCCTGCCATTTGGCTATAGAGGCTCCAGCGTTTGCGGGCGTCTAAGGTTGCGCTCTTCATTAACATTTCGGCGCGTTCCTCGTTCGACTGTACCAGCATGCGGTAGCGAGTTTCGTTGTAGGCATATTCTTTAAATTCCACAGTGGGCGCTTTGCTATCCAGCTGCAGCGGGTTCTTGCCCTCTTCTGCCAGGTCTGGATTATAGCGGAAGAGCGGCCATGCGCCAGAGGCGACAGCCAGTTTTTGCTGTTCGAGACCATCGCGCATATTGATACCGTGGTTGATGCAGTGCGAGTAGGCAATGATCAGGGATGGGCCGTCGTAGGCTTCGGCTTCCAGGAAGGCGCGCAAGGTGTGGTTATCGCTAGAGCCCATGGCCACACGCGCTACGTAGATATAGCCGTAAGACATGGCGATCAGGCCCAGGTCTTTCTTGGGCAGGCCTTTACCAGAGGCGGCAAACTTGGCAACCGCGGCACGCGGGGTGGCTTTGGAAGATTGACCGCCAGTGTTGGAATAGACTTCGGTATCCATCACCAGAACGTTCACATTGCGGCCAGAAGCCAGAACATGGTCCAAACCACCGTAACCAATATCGTACGCCCAACCGTCACCACCCAAAATCCATACGCTCTTGCGGGCTAATACATCAGCTATTGTAAGCAGGTGGAAGGCGCGGCTGTCTTTAGCTTTTAAGGTTTCCAGTTTTTCTTTGAGGGTTACAATGCGCTCGCGCTGGGCGAAGATGCCATTCTCAGTCGTCTGATCAGCGTTGAGAAGTTCGCTGGCCAGGGTCTCGCCAATTTCACTGGAGAGCTGCGCAACCAGTTCGCGCGCGTATTCTTGTTGTTTGTCCAGGGTTAGGCGCATGCCCAAACCGAATTCGGCATTGTCTTCGAACAAAGAGTTGGACCAGATTGGGCCGCGTCCGCTTTCGTTTTGCGAATAGGGGGTGGTGGGCAGGTTACCGCCATAGATGGAAGAACAGCCAGTGGCATTGGCAATGACCATGCGGTCGCCGAACAGTTGGGTAAGCAGTTTGATGTAGGGGGTTTCACCACAACCGGCGCAAGCACCCGAGAATTCAAACAGAGGCTGCAGAAGTTGTGAGTTCTTGACCGTATCGTGTTTGAACGAGGCGCGGTCGGGGTTGGGCAGCGTTGAGAAGAATTCCCAGTTGACCACTTCCTGGTCGCGCAGAGGCGGCTGGGGAGTCATGTTGATGGCTTTGCGGCCAACCTGGGTCTTGTCTTTGGCCGGGCAGGCTTCCACGCACAGGCCGCAGCCGGTGCAGTCTTCAGGGGAGACCTGGATGGTAAATTTGAAGCCGGGAAGTTCTTTGAACTTGGCGTCTACCGATTTAAAGGCAGCCGGGGCATTATTGAGCAGGGCTGGTTCGTAAATTTTTTGGCGAATTACGGCATGTGGGCAGACAAACGAGCATTTACCGCACTGAATACACAGGTCGGGCTCCCACACCGGAATTTCGAGGGTGATGTTGCGTTTTTCCCATTGGGTGGTGCCGCTGGGGAAGGTGCCGTCGACTGGCATGGCGCTGACGGGGATGTCGTCGCCATCAAAGGTCATCATTTTGCCCAAAACGTCTTTCACAAACGCAGGAGCGTTGGCAGGAACGGGTTTGCGGCGGGTAATCTGACTGGTAGCCTTTTCGGGTACTTTCACCTCAAACAGGTTGGCCAGCGAGGTATCTACGGCGTTGAAGTTGGCCGCAACCACTGCTTCGCCGCGTTTGCCATAGGTCTTCTTAATAGATTTCTTGATCTGTTCAATGGCTTCGTCGCGGGGCAGAATGCCGGAGATGGCGAAGAAACAGGTCTGCATGATGGTGTTGACGCGGCCGCCCATGTCGGCGTTCTTAGCCACTTCATAGCCATCGATTACGTAGAATTTCAATTTCTTGTTGATGATGTCTTCTTGAACTTCAACCGGCAGATGATTCCAAACTTCGTCTGGTCCGTAAATGCTGTTAAGCAGGAAAACGGCGCCCGGTTTGGCGTATTTCAGGATGTCAAGTTTCTCTAAGAAGGTGAATTGGTGGCAGGCCACAAAATCGGCGTCGCCTTCTTGAATGAGGTAAGGGGCTTTGAGGGCTTTGGGCCCAAAGCGTAGGTGAGAAACGGTCAGCGAGCCAGATTTCTTCGAGTCGTACACAAAGTAACCCTGGGCGTTGAAATCGGTTTCTTCACCAATGATTTTGATCGAATTCTTGTTGGCGCCTACGGTACCATCGGCACCCAGACCGATAAACACACAGCGTTTGGTTTCAGGGGCGGCAATGGAGAAGTGCGGGTCATACGCAAGGCTGGTGTGGGTTACGTCGTCGTTGATACCCACGGTGAAGTGGTTTTTCGGCTGTGCTTTAGCAAGCTCTTCGTAAACGGCTATAACCATACCGGGGGTAAATTCTTTTGAGGAAAGTCCATAGCGGCCGCCAATGATGCGGGGGGTGGTTTTGAAGGGAGCTTTGCCATCGGCAAGGCCTTCTTCAATCGCGGTTACCACATCCTGGTAGAGCGGTTCGCCAGTCGCGCCGGGCTCTTTGGTGCGGTCGAGAACGGCAATGGCTTTGGTTGTGGCAGGTAAAGCATTAAGGAAGGCTTCGACCGCGAAGGGGCGGTACAGGCGTACAACCAGAACACCCACTTTTTCGCCGCGTTCGACCAGATATTTGGCAGTTTCTTCGGCGGTTTCGGCGCCAGAGGCCATAATTACAATTACGCGCTCGGCATCCTGCGCACCGTAGTAATCGAACAGGTGATAGGCGCGGCCCGTCAGGGCAGCAAACTTATCCATTGTTTTTTGCACAATGGCCGGGCAAGCATTATAGAATTTATTGACCGTCTCACGACCCTGGAAGTAAACATCGGGGTTCTGAGCTGTGCCGCGAATAGAGGGACGATCGGGGGTCAGCCCGCGGGAGCGATGGGCGGCTACGGCTTCGTCGCTGACCATGTCACGAATTATTTCATCGGCTAACAATTCAATTTTGCTGACTTCATGCGAGGTTCGGAACCCATCAAAGAAGTGAATAAACGGAATGCGGGAATCCAGGCTGGCCGCGGTGCTGATAAGGGCCATATCGTGGGCCTCTTGGACAGATGCGGAGGCAAGCATGCCAAAACCGGTGCTGCGCGCGCCGTAGATGTCGGAATGGTCACCGAAAATCGACAGAGCCTGGGCTGCTAAAGAACGGGCAGATACATGAAATACCGTAGAGGTCAATTCGCCGGCGATCTTGTACATATTGGGGATCATCAGCAATAAACCTTGTGAAGCGGTGAAGGTGGTGGTCAGCGAGCCAGTGGTAAGAGCCCCATGCACTGCGCCGGCGGCTCCGCCTTCAGACTGCATTTCGGTTACCTGGGGTACGGTGCCCCAGATGTTGGGAACATTGGCGGCAGACCATGCATCGGCGTGTTCACCCATGTTTGAGGAAGGGGTGATCGGGTAAATTGCGATCACTTCGTTGAGACGATAGGCAACGTATGCTACTGCCTCATTTCCATCAATAGTTGTCAATTGACGCTTCATATGAATTACTCCTCAGAGAATAATTAGAAAGATTTTTGTCGGACTTCGATAACTTAAATCTTTCCTGGTAACTACATTTTATACTAGAAAGATACAGACACACTTCTAGACATTAAGCCATGTGAAGTTTATCGGATAATCGTCATTTCGTTTAGTTATAAATATCACAATAAGCTATGCGGGTTGTAATAAATCAGACAAAGCGCCTGATGTTTATTGATATTCAATAAACCCGCTTAATTCATCCCTGTAATCAGCTTTAAAGCCCCCTAAAGTTGATTAAAGCGCAATCATGTTTGGGCTTTATGGGCGTAAAAATGGCTCTGCCAGTAACAGCGCGGCCAGACTTTTTGAATCTTTTATCTCTCCACGCCGGGCCATAGAATAAGCCTGAGTTATTGGTATGGCTTTTACCTGTAAAAACTCGTCCGGATCAGACTTTAATGGGGCTGGGGTGAGATCTGTCGCGAGAAAAGCGTACATCAGCTCGCTTGAATACCCTGGCGCGAGGTAGTATTCTCCCAGCCGCACAAGTTTCCCGGCAGCCATGCCAGTTTCCTCGCGAATTTCTCTGGCCGCGCTGGTCTCGGGCGATTCTCCGTCTTCATCTACTCCAGCAGGTAGTTCAAGCAACGGTCCCTCAGACCCCAGGCGGTACTGGCTCACAAACAGGATACAGCCGTTCGCGTCTACTGGCACAATGGACACGCTGTCGTTGTGGCGCACCAGGTCGTAGGTGGTTTCGCGGCCGTCCGGCAGGAGCAGATCCACTTTTTCTACATTAAATGCCCGTCCGTGATAATGCGTTTGGCTGCCGGTGATTTTGAAATTCATGCTGTGTGCCTTGCAGGAGAAAGAGGAAATAGTGGAAGTGAAGTTGCGGATTACATATTAATTTTATCAGATTTCCACCTTAAAAGAAAAACCAGGCGGGAATTTCTCCCGCCTGGTGTGGGGTCGTCAATTTCTTCGAAGAGCCTGGCCAAATGGATTATGGGATCTTGATCACTTTGCCTGCGGTTAGAGTATAGGGTTCCTCTAATCCATTGGCTATGGCGATCGCGTTCGGGTCGACATCTCCATAGAGACACGCCACAGTGTAAATGGTATCGCCAGCTTTTACCGTGTAATCTGCCGGGTGCTTCTTTAATGCGCGGTCTCCGGCGTTCCAGCTGCCGCTGGTTGGAATTTTGAGTGTTGTGCCAGGGTTGACCACCGTGCCAGCCCCTAAACCGTTCAAGCTCAGCAGGTCGCCGGCGCTCACATTAAACCGGCGGGCAATGCAGTATGGGAATTCTCCCTTTTGCAAGGTGTAATTGGCTGGTTTGGTGAGGGTTGGTATGGCTGCCATAGTGGCTGTGGCTGTGGGAATCGCGGCAGGTGCTTCGGTAACTTCTGCCGGGACAGCAGTCGCTCCAGCGTCTCCACCCGCGGCCGGGCCGCCAGACGCGGCTTGTTCCGTCTGTAAGGCATTTTGGGTAGCCTGTATGATGGCTTCTTGCAAAATGTCGGGTTGGGTGGCAATTGGGCCTAGTGGTGAATCTTCACCTGTTTTAGGTTCGGTGGTAGCGGTAGACGCCGACCGGGTACAGGCTGAGAATACCAAACTGAATGCAATCAGTACCAAGACAAGGCTAAGAGTTTTCTTGTACATTGCAGGCTCTCCTTCCTGAGATGCGCAACCCGCATGGCTTGCAGATTCACGCAATTTGTTAACATATCTAATGATGGTAGCATAACCCTTTTTTGCCGTCAAGCACATAGATGCACTTTCTGTGCCATTATGGCAAGGCAGTGCGCTCTTGGGGCGACATGAATGGGAGAGAGGCGTCCGACCCCCTCTGTATTTGATTCTACAAGAGGAAAAGGGTATTTGTCAACCAAGTTTGTCGGTTTATTACCACTTACTAGGCTGTTTATGACCAAGATTAATTATCCCCGGTCATTCTATTGCCGGGTAGGTTAGCGGGCTATCCGCGCTCTACAATTATGCCCTGGTTGGTGGTGCGAAGGCAGAACGCGCGGGCAGGTGTACCGGCAGATTGGTAAGCTTTTTGCATTTCAGAGGCAATTTTGTTGGTATCGCCATTGGCAAAAGCGATCATGCTGGGGCCGGCGCCAGAAATAGCAGCCGCTCTCGCGCCATGCGTCAAAGCGGCTTGCATCGCCTCAGCCGCGCCGGGCATTAAAGGCAGCCGGTAAGGCTGGTGCAGCCGGTCTTGCATGGATTGGCTTAATAGATCCAGATCACCGCTGCGCAGTGCTTCTACCACCAGCACACTGCGGCTGATGTTGAAAATGGCGTCATTCAGGCTGATGGATTGGGGAAGCGCGGCTCGGGCGGCATGGGTGGGCAGGTCAATTTCTCCTAAGGCGATAGCCACCGGGATGTCTGGCAGATCAAAACGACGGGTGATCAATCCCTGCTCGGCGGCAGCGCTGACCACCAATCCGCCGTAGAGGGCGGCGGCAGCGTTATCGGGGTGGCCTTCGATCTGGTTGGCATACGCGAGGATTTGTTCCGTTGATGCGGGAATTCCGAGCATTTCGCTGGCGCCGTACAGGCCAGCCAGCACTGCGGCTGCCGAGGAGCCCAACCCAGAACCGAGCGGAATTTGGTTTCGGCATACCACCTGTAAGCCGGCAGGCATTGCCACATGATTCTGCTCACAGAACTGATTGAAAGCCTGGACGACCAGGTTTCGCGCGTTAGCCGGTAACACTCCCTCACCCTCTCCATAAATTTCAACCGCCAGATGGCTGCCCTGCAGCGTGAAGGTGACTTCATTCCACAGGTCCAGCGCGACCCCCAGACAGTCGAAGCCGGGGCCAAGGTTGGCGGTGGTGGCGGGGACGAGGACTTTTACGCGCTTAAGGTTCATGATTAATTATCCAGAATGGCTTCTTCCATGGCAGATAAGGTGGCAGGCAGCGCTCGGGGGGTGGCAGCCTGGCGGGTGATGATATCGGGGTCTTTCAGGCCGTGGCCTGTGCAAACAACCACAAACCGTTTCCCTTTGGGGTTTAACTGACCAGTACGGATTTCATTCTCCAAGCCGCACATACCGGCAGCCGAAGCTGGCTCTACCCAAACACCGTGGGCAGCCAAACGCCTCTGGGTGGCCAATATCGCGTCATCACTCATGGCGATAATGCGGCCGTTTGATTCTTCGGCGGCTTGCAGCGCTTCTTCGCCACGGGCAGGCTTGCCAATGCGAATGGCAGTGGCAACCGTTTCCGGGTGTTCGACAGGGTGTCCCAATACCAATGGGGCTGATCCCAGCGCCTGCACGCCAAGAACTTGCGGTAAGCCGCTTTGCTTGAGCTGATTGTATTGTTTAAATCCCATCCAGTAGGAGGTGATATTGCCGGCGTTGCCAACCGGCAGGCACAGCCAATCGGGCGCGGAGCCCAGTATTTCACAAATTTCGAAGGCGGCTGTCTTTTGGCCTTGCAGGCGGTATGGATTGAGAGAGTTTACCAGGGCAATTGGATGCCGTTCGCTGATTTGTACCACCAGATTGAGCGCGTCATCGAATGAGCCTTTAATCTGGATGACTTCGGCTCCGTAGGCCATCGCGCCGGCTAGTTTTCCGGTGGCTACCTTGCCATCAGGGATGATCACAACGGCGCGCAATCCCGCCCGCGCGGCATAAGCTGCCGCAGAGGCGGCTGTGTTGCCTGTAGAGGCACAAATGACCGCCCTGGCACCGCGCCCCACGGCTTCTGATACGGCGGCTGTCATGCCGCGATCTTTAAAACTACCGGTTGGGTTAAGCCCTTCAAATTTTACGAACAACTCAAATCCACCTCCCAGCTCTTCCGCCAAACCGGGCATGGGAATAAGCGGGGTGTTGCCTTCTAACAGGCTGACGGGCTTGGTGTGGGCAGGGATATCCATGAGGTGGCCATATTGCGCCAATACGCCTTGGTAAGCCATATTACTATTCTCCTGAAGATAAAAAAATCATGCCAGTAAGTTAACCTGGCATGATTATACCAATGCTTTATAAGGAAGAGTTATTCTGCTGGTGCGAGAATTTCAAAACTGGTACTGATTTCTGCCACGCCGCGAATGGTGGCGGCAACAGAGCAGTATTTTTCTTCTGACAGATTGATGGCGGTTTCCGCGTCATTGGCGGTTATGCCTTTGCCTGCCATCAGGTATTTGAGGTGGATTTTGCGAAACGTCCAGGGAGGATCTTCGTCTTGCTGCGCGCTGACATGAATTTCGAGCGAGGAAAGCGGTTTTCGGCGCTTTTCCAGGATGGAGACCACGTCTACGGCGGTGCAGGAGGCCAATGCCACCAAAAGCATCTCAGACGGTTTCATGCCAACACCTTCATTGGGTGTGGACAGCACGACAGAATGTTGGGTGGAATCAACCCCCACAAATTTACCTCCGCCAATCCATTGTACCTGAGCTGAAGCCATTATTTATCATTCCTTTTTTATTCGCATGTACTAGGGCGCTCTGCCGATCAGGGCAATCAGATCTTTAAGGAGAAGCTTACGCTCCATTGGGTCGCCCGAATCAGATATGTTCATCAAGCAGGTTTCAGAATATTCTTCCAGCATGGTCTGGCTGGCGCTTTGCACCGCCGAGCGGATGGCAGCCATTTGCTGCATTATTTCATGACAGTCGCGATTTTCTTCGACCATGCTTTGCACACCGCGTAATTGGCCTTCAATCCGCCGCAGGCGCGAAATCATACGTTTTTGAGCCTGTTGGTCGTTTAGCTTCATCTTATCACCTCGCTACAGGAAAACAAGCCGCCTGCTTGAGACAGCCTTGTGGATATCAATTCAGTGAATGGGCTGCACCGCAGCCCTGAATTCATTATCCTCAGCGAAAGCGGCTGCTGGTATTGCTGCAAGAGCCAGAGCCTGAAGAGGAATTGCCAGATGAAAAGCCAAAAGAAGAAAATGATGTTACCTGTTTGTGTGTGTCGCCGCTTTCACAATTGGGGCATTTGGGAAGCGTGTCTGCTTCTGAAAAGGGGATCAGTTTTTCAAATTCGTAGAGGCATTCTTCACAAAGATATCGATAGAGGGGCATTATGGTCGCAGGCTCCTGAAAGTTGGGTTTTATACTGTACTGGAGTATAGCATAAATTACGCTTATGTCAAGAGTCAATTGATTAAAAGAGTCAAAAACAGGCGCTTGACACAGAACGGATGTTCGTGTATTATATTCGTAGTACAAATGTTTGATTTTTGCGGTAACTGGAGTCAAGGAGCGTCCTATGATGGCAAGAAAAAAAGCCGGGCTCAGTGAGCGGCATAAAAAGATAATGCAATACCTGGAAAAGTTCCAAGACGAGTCTGGGTATTCACCTTCCATCCGGCAGATTGGTGAAAGCATCGGGGTAAAATCCACCTCGCTGGTAGATTATTACCTGAAGCAGCTGGAGGAATTTGGTTATATCGAGCGCGATTCACATGTTTCGCGCAGTATTCGCGTTATCCAGCCGCTGCCTGCCAGCATGGGGGAGAAGGTCAAGAACGCGGCAAAAAAGGTGGCCGCAAGCCTCACCGATGTCATCTCCATTCCAATGCAGGGGCGTATTGTAGCCAGTGAGCCGCTGCCAATGCCGACTTCCGATTTCAGTTATTTTGATGCTGAAAGCGGTGTGGAGATCGCGCGCAGTTTGCTGCCGCCGCGTGAGAATGTGGATGATTTATTTGCCCTGGAAGTGGACGGGGACTCGATGATCGACGCGATGATCAATGACGGCGATATTGTCATTATGAAACGCGCCCAGCAGGCCAGCAACGGCGAAATGGTTGCCGTGTGGCTGGATGATAACGACGAAACCACCTTGAAGTACTTTTATAAAGAAAAAGACCGCATTCGTCTGCAGCCTGCCAACCCGACCATGAAACCCATTTATGTCAATAATCCCAAACAGGTGCGCATTATGGGTAAAGTGGTGATGGTGATTCGCCAGGTGCGCAACGTTGCCATGTAACCTTCCTGCTTGATCCGCAAAATCAAAAGAAAATAGAATGAAAAAACCCCCCGATTGCTCGGGGGATTTTTATGCTGCGATCAAATGAAAGAACTATGCAAGTTCGATCACGCCGCCAGCAGCTTCCAATTTGGCCTTGGCATCGGCAGCAGCTTCTTTGCTGACGGCGCTGAGGACCTTGGAGCCAGCGGTTTCGGCCATTTGTTTGGCTTCGACCAGGCCCAGGCTGGTGAGTTGGCGGATGACTTTGATGACTTCGATTTTCTTGGGGCCGGCGTCTTTGAGGACGACATCGAACTCGGTTTTTTCTTCTTCGGGTTCAGCGGCGGCGGCGGGGCCAGCAACAGCGGCAACAGCCACAGGAGCGGCGGCAGAAACGCCCCACTTCTCTTCGAGGGCCTTTACCAGTTCAGCAGCTTCGAGCACGGTCAGAGCGCTCAATTGATCAATAATTTTTTCCAAATCAGCCATTGTAAATACTCCTTATCAGGTATGTAAAAATCTGTTTGTTTTATTACTACGTTTATTCCATTGCTTACGCAGCGGCGGGTGCGCCTTCTTTTTCCGAGTAAGCTTTGACAACAGCGGCCAAACCACGAGCCGGCTCGGCCAGGGTGCGTACCAATTGCGATGCGGGGGCCAGAATGGTTCCCAGCAGGGTGGCGCGCATAACGGGCAGCGGCGGCAGGTCGGCCAGGGCTTTGATCTGCTTGACGCTGATTTCCTTCTTATCCAGGAAACCGGTTTTCAGGGCAAAGATTTCTGATTTGGCGGTAACCTCGTCGAAAACTTTAGCCAGTGAAGGCGCATCTTGCAGGGCAAAACCAACCAGGGAAGTGCCAGTCAATTTTCCTTTGACGTCATAACCCAGATCTTTGAGTGCGATGGTGAACAACGTGTTTTTGCAAATGTGAGCCACGCCGCCCGCGTCGCGAACTTTGGCGCGAACAGTGTCGATGTCTTTCATGTTCATCGTGCCATGTTCAATAATGAAGATCGCATGGCTTTTTTGCAGCAATTCGGTGTATTCAGCCACCATTTCTTGTTTTTGCTTTTTTGTGAATGCCAACGGTTTTTCCTCCTTCCGTCTAGAATCAATAATAAAAGTCTTTGTCTGGTTTGATGCCAGGCAAAGACTTTCACCGGCGCGATAACACGCGCAATTTATTATAAAGTGATCGTCTTCACCTGGGCTGGATTTTAAGCCTTGCGGCACCGGCTTTCATTGGCGAAGCCAAAGATTTTCAATTGTTGTGGGGTTAGGTACCCCAAACCTTTATTATACCCGATTATTCCTTCGCTTCCATGGTTTGGGCGAGATTGGTATCCACGCGGATGCCAGGGCCCATGGTGGAAGTAATGGTCATGCGGCGAATGTAGGTACCCTTGGCGGCGGATGGGCGAGCTTTTTTGATGGCTTCCATGAGAGCGGCCAGGTTTTCAAACAGTTTCTGGGCTTCGAAGGACACTTTCCCAATCGGCACATGCAGGTTGGCAGTTTTGTCGAGGCGGAACTCAACACGGCCGGCTTTCGATTCTTCAATCACGCGCGGTAGATCTTCGGGCTGCACAACGGTGCCAGCTTTGGGGTTCGGCATCAGACCGCGGGGCCCCAATACGCGGCCCAAACGGCCGGCTTTACCCATCATATCTGGGGTGGCGATGGCTACGTCGAATTCGAACCAGCCATCCTGAATTTTCTTGATCCATTCGTCAGTATCGGCAATGTAATCAGCGCCGCCCTGTTCGGCATATTGCACGCCTTCGCCTTGCGCGAAGACCAGCACACGCACGGTCTTACCCAGACCGTGGGGCAAAACTACCACATCGCGAACCTGTTGGTCGGCTTGGCGAGGATCAAGACCCATGCGCATGTGAACTTCCACAGTCGCGTCAAAGCTGGTGGTGCTGGTTTCTTTTACCAGATCTACAGCTTCCTTTGGGTTGTAGTACTGCCCAGGAGTGAGTTTCTCGCGGGCGGTCATGTATTTCTTTCCGTGTTTCGGCATTACGGCTCCTTTGTGGTTTTAGCGGCCCCAAGAATGGCAGGACCTCCCACTTGTATCTAGTCTTCTACAACAATGCCCATATTGCGGGCGGTACCTTCCACCTGGCGCATGGCGCCTTCGATATCAATGGCGTTGGTGTCCTTCATTTTGATTTCGGCGATTTCACGAACCTGATTGCGGTTGACTTTGCCAACTTTTTCGCGGTTCGGAACAGCTGAGCCTTTGTCAATTCCGGCGGCCTTGCGCAGCAGCACTGCGGTGGGCGAGGATTTGAGAACAAAGGTGAAGGAACCGTCAGTGTAGACGGTAATTTCTGCGGGAATAATCTCGCCCATGCGGTTTTGCGTGCGGGCATTATATTCTTTGCAGAAAGCCATAATGTTGATACCATGCCCAGCCAGGGCAGGACCAATAGGCGGTGCCGGATTGGCTTTACCGGCAGTGATTTGCAACTTTACAACTGCTTTTAACTTTTTTGCCACAACTAATCTCCTTTGTGGTGTTATCGGGCGGTTTCACCCTCCCACGAATCTCAGTTCGCCGCGCGGCGAACTGGCTTACGCCTTTTCTACTTGTAAAAAGTCCAACTCTACCGGGGTTTCACGCCCGAAGAAGTTGACCATTACACGAACTTTGGTGCGTTCCATGTCGATTTCTGAGACAGTGCCGCGGAAATCGTTGAATGGTCCGTCGATAATGCGCACGCGCTCGCCAACTTTGAAGGTAACCTTGATGTGCGGTGCTTCCGCTTCCATGCGCTTGAGGATTTGGGCAACCTCTTCCGGGCGCAGGGGGGTGGGGTCGTTACCCATGCCAACAAAGCCGGTCACCCCGGGTGTATTGCGGACTACATACCAGGATTCCTCGGTGAGCTTCATGTTCACCAGCACATAACCAGGGAACACGTGGCGCTCTACTACGCGGCGCTTTCCGTCTTTTACGTCAATTTCTTCTTGAGTGGGAATAACGACATCAAAGATCATGTCTTTCATTCCCATCGTTTCAATACGCTGTTCGAGATTATGCCGCACTTTATTTTCATAGCCGGAATAGCAATGAATAACGTACCAGGAACGATCTTCCTGTTCGTCTTCTTTAGCTGCGTTGGTCTCTGAAAGCGTCGATACATCCCTGGGGGACGCGTCGAGACCCTCTTCAGCCAGGTTTGAGTCTTCCAACTCAAAACTGCTGGAGGTCATTTCATTTTCATTGAATTCAGAATCGAATTCGTTCTGAGCGTCCATTTAAGTGCCACCTCAATCAAAAAGGCTTATCGATCAAGCAAAGATCAGACCGACCAGCCGTGAAAAGACAAAATCCAAAATGCCAAGAATTGCGCTCATCACCACCATGGTGAAGATAACAATTTTGGTGAGGCGCCAGGCATCGTGGGTGGTAGGCCAGGTTACCTTGCGAAGTTCGCCAACGGTTTCTCGCCACCATTTAGCGATAGGGTTTGGTTTTTTTGGTTCGTTTTTGTCTGCCACGGGCAGTTTCTCCTTTATTTTATGTCTAAAACGCCGCCTCGATGGACGGCGCTAGCAGACTGAAGGCAGGCGAGGCAGGAATCGAACCCACAACCTACGGTTTTGGAGACCGTTGCTCTACCAATTGAGCTACTCGCCTATGCTGCATGTGGGGTGCCTGCGCACCCCACATGAATGTTGCATTCTACTTACTTGGTCTCACGATGCGGGGTGTGTTTCTGACATCGAGAGCAGTACTTCTTCAGTTCCATGCGCCCCGGATCATTGCGGCGGTTTTTCTCGGAGGTATAGTTGCGTTCTTTACATTCCGTGCACGCCAGAGTAATAACCGGGCGGATATCTTTTTTCTTAGATGCCATAATCTTCTATCTCAGCCCGTTCCGGGACTGATTCTCCTTAATTACTCCAGAATCTTGGTGATAACGCCGGCGCCCACGGTCAGGCCGCCTTCGCGGATCGCGAATTTGGAACCCTGTTCGAGCGCAACCGGAACAATTAATTCAGCCAGCATGTTGATGTTATCGCCAGGCATAACCATTTCCACGCCTTCGGGCAGGTGAATGGAGCCAGTCACATCCATGGTGCGGATGTAGAACTGCGGGCGATAGCCATCGAAGAACGGTTTGTGGCGGCCGCCTTCTTCTTTCTTCAATACGTACACTTCAGCCTGGAACTTGGTGTGGGGGGTGATGCTCTTGGGAGCAGCAATGACCATACCGCGTTCAACATCTTCACGAACGATACCGCGCAGCAGCAAACCAACGTTGTCGCCAGCCATACCTTCGTCCAGGGTCTTGTGGAACATTTCCACGCCTGTGCAGACTGATTTGCGGGTTTCGCGCAAGCCAACGATTTCAACTTCGTCGCCAGTGTGGATCTTGCCGCGTTCGGCGCGACCGGTCACCACAGTACCGCGACCTTTGATCGAGAACACGTCTTCCACCGGCATCATGAAGGGTTTGTCGGTTTCGCGTACCGGATCGGGGAAGTAAGTGTCGATGGTGTACATCAGCTCTTTGATGCAGGCGTATTCGGGAGCGTTCGGATCAGTGGAGGTGCTTTCCAACGCTTTCAGCGCCGAACCCTTCACAATCGGAACATCGTCGCCAGGGAAGTGGTACTCGGTCAGCATTTCGCGCAGTTCCAGCTCAACCAGTTCCAACAGTTCGGGGTCGTCCATCTGGTCGGTTTTGTTCATGAACACGCAAATGTTCGGAACTTCCACCTGATAGGCCAACAGAACGTGTTCTTTGGTCTGGGGCATGGGGCCGTCGGGAGCTGCTACCACCAAAATGGCGCCGTCAACCTGCGCCGCACCGGTGATCATGTTCTTAATATAGTCGCGGTGACCGGGCATATCTACGTGAGCGTAGTGCCGGTTCTCGGTTTCGTATTCCACATGGGCAATGTTGATCGTGATACCGCGCGCTTTTTCTTCCGGCGCGTTGTCGATCTGATCATAGGCGCGGAATTCAGCGCCGCCCAGCATTGCGCAATACTTGGTAATCGCCGCGGTTAAGGTCGTCTTACCGTGGTCAATGTGGCCCATGGTGCCCACATTGAGATGCGGTTTATTTCTCTCAAATTTCTGCTTCGCCATTACACTTTCTCCTTAAAAGAAAATACAATTTAAGGTAAAGGTGGTAACTAGAGCCCTCAATGGGACTTGAACCCATGACCCCGTTCTTACCAAGAACGTGCTCTACCAACTGAGCTATGAGGGCATACCGTTCCCAGACCTTTACGGTCTAAAGACCAGTGGGCGGTGAAGGATTCGAACCTCCGAAGGCATTTTGCCAGCTGATTTACAGTCAGGTCCCTTTGGCCACTTGGGTAACCGCCCAATGTTCTTCGAGCTGTTGTTCGCTCGCAGGTGAGTTTGTTAGCGTTTATTCTACCAATCTCACTTGCCAACATACAACGTAAGCCGACGACGGGAATCGAACCCGTAACCTATCACTTACAAGGCGATTGCTCTGCCGATTGAGCTACGTCGGCGGGCAAAGCATGGAAGAATATCTGGTTATTAATTTTCAACCATGTTGCGGGCTAAATTATACCAAAGCACTGTTTTTATGACAAGGTATCCAGGTTTCCGAATTTAGGGCAACGAGGAAGAAGTTTATCAAACCTTGCTGGCAGAGTCAAGCAGTTGGGATGGGATTTAAGAGGCTTTCACAAATTTGAAGGTCTTAAGCGCAGCCAGCCGGCCAGCCAAAGTCTCCATTCCTAAAGGCAAATTCTTAAAAAGTGGCTTCCCCATTTTCAGACGCGCTCGAAAACGGGGAAGCCGATTGACCTTTGCATCATTAGAATCCAGATGAGTATTGTCGCCTAAACACTGAGTCCTTGCAGCTCGCTAACTCTACGAAAATGGTAGCCATAAATGGAGAATGTGATTGCCAATGGTAGTTTCCTGGGGTGGTGAAAGATGGTCCAAAAGAATAATCGCCAGTATTCACCCCGTTCCTGGCCAAAAATACCTAACAAAATAATGGAACGCAGAAACGCGTAAATCTCAGTTAATTCCATGGGAATTTCAACCTCTGGCAGGCTGTACTCGCGCAAAAAAGTGCGAATGCGCTGGTAGAACATATTGGGTGAATAGATCGTGGCAAGGATGCTGCGGTAGCCTTTTTGCAGCAGCTGGTCATCCATCACTGGCACGATGTTGCTGGAGCCGTCGGTGTTATCGCCGGTCATTTCCTCCCGCAAGCGGCCTTCTTTCTTCATTCTTTGATACAAGCGGGTTCCGTTAGGGGCTTGCAGCAGGCCAACCATGGCGGTGATGATGCCGCTGTTTTGAATGAATTCGATTTGGCGTTGGAAGATGGTGGGTGAGTCGTTGTCGAACCCGACGATGAAGCCGCCCATTACTTGAATGCCTTTGCGCTGCAAGCGGTGCACGCTTTCTACCAGGTTGCGGTTTTTGTTCTGCATTTTGTGGCATTCGGTCAGGCTGCCTTCATCTGGGGTTTCAATGCCAATGAACACAGATACAAACCCAGCCCGCACCATCAGATCCATCAATTCTTCATCATCCGCCAGGTTGATGGATGCTTCGGTGATAAACCGGCAGCCGGTTTTGCCGCGCCGCCAATCGATCAGGGCTGGCAATATTTCTTCTTTAATCATTTTGCGGTTGCCGATGAAGTTGTCATCCACAAAGAAGATGTTTCGCCGCCAGCCCAACGAGTAAATTAAATCCAGCTCAGCCAGGATTTGCGCGCTGGTTTTGGTGCGCACCTGGTGGCCGAGCAGTGTGGTGACGTTGCAAAATTCACAATTGAACGGGCACCCGCGCGTGAACTGAATGCTCATCGAATCATAATTGCGCATATTGACCAGGTTCCACATGGGGACGGGGGTTTCGTGGATGTTGGCAAATTCTTGGCTGGTATATACCCGTTTTGGGGTGCCGGCTGCCAGATCTGCCAGAAACGGCGGCAGGGTAAGTTCGGCTTCATTCAAAATCAGGTGATCTACCATGCTAAACTGATCGACTTCAGCGGTAAACAGTGGGCCACCTGCCACAATGGTTTTTTGGTTTTGTACACAGCGCTCAATGACTTCGAAAGTGGATACTCGCTGAACGACCATGGCGCTTATCCAAACCATGTCAGCCCACTCCAGGTCTTTCTGGCTTAACGGGCTGGTGTTCATATCCACCAGGCGCTTGTCCCATTCGGCAGGCAGCATGGCTGCCACAGTTGCCAGACCCAACGGGGGAGAAGAGGCTTTTTTCTGAACAAATTTTAATGCGTGTTTAAAGCTCCAAAACGTGTCGGGGAATTCGGGATAGACAAACAGTATATTCATTGCGGTGTAACTCCCATTAAATGCGTGATTCAAATTCAAGCATCAGTGTATTCGGTTCGGCTCAAGCTGATATGTGAGAAAGGTCACACCCCGCTATCCTATTAAGGAGCATGCCAGCCATGAAAGGAATGTGACCAACTGTTTGATGGGGTTTGCTATAATTGGATTTGTGAACGTTATTCATTCGCCTATTCGCACCAGTCGTACAACAGACCTGGCTTTTTCAGTAGTGGTCTTAACTGCTTACTTTGCCACCTTCAGCACGCTTAAAGAGGTTTCCACGCTAAAGCTGTTCCTGCTGATTGTTTTTGGCATCGCTTATATGGCTTTGGGTGTGTATGGGTATGGTTATGTGGCTCGATCTGGTTCACAGAAGCAGCAGTTAATCTACTTTGGGCTGCAAATTCCATTGGGAGGGCTGATTATTTACTTTAGCCAGGGGACAGGCGTAAATGTAATGGTGCTGCTGCCGCTGGTTGGGCACAGTGTTTTGCTGCTCAATGATACCTGGCGCTACATTATTAATGTCACCATCGCGCTCACCTATATGGCAGCAGTGTTTTTTATTACCAGAAGTTTGCCTGAGACCTGGTCTGGCTTGCTGCCATTTTTTGCCGGACAGGTGTTTATTGTCGTCTTTACCCAGATGGCGGTAGATGAAGAACGCGCTCGTGAGAAAGTAGTTGGGTTGGTCAAAGATCTTGAAGAAGCCAACCAACGGCTGCGCATATACGCTTTTCAAGTGGAAGAACTGGCCACCACGCGAGAGCGCAACCGCCTGGCTAGGGAAATTCATGACGGGTTGGGACATTACCTGACCACGATCAATATCCAGTTAAAAGCCGCCCGCGCGGTTTTAATGAACGACCCTGCCAAAGCGGAGACGGCTATTCAGACCGCGCAAAACTTATCTCAAGAAGCATTGGTGGATGTGCGTCACTCTGTGGCAGCATTGCGCGCCGCGCCAGAGGATGACTTGCCATTGGAGGAACAGATGGAGCGTTTGCTGGCTCGCTGCGAGGCTGCGGGGATAAAACCGCAGCTTACTGTGCTGGGTCAGCCGCGTCCGCTTTCGCCGCAAGTACACCTGACTCTGTACCGGTCTGCGCAAGAAGGGGTAAATAATGTATGCAAACATGCCAGCGCCGCCAACCTGTGGGCTGAATTGGACTACAGCCAACCTGGCTCGATTCGACTACTGGTGCGCGATGACGGCCAAGGGGCAGAAAGCCTGGAAGGCGGTTTTGGTTTGTTGGGTTTGCGGGAACGAGTAAATTTATTAAACGGTGTTTTCCACGCGAAATCGATTGTGGGAGGCGGCGTAATTCTGGAAATTGTGGTGCCCCAAGATGAAAATGAAAATTCGAATTCTGTTGGTGGATGACCAGTCCCTTTTTCGGGAAGGGATGAAAACGTTATTAAGCGTGCAGGATGATTTTGAAGTCATTGGAGAAGCGTCCAATGGCGAAGAGGCTTTGCGCCTGGCTGTGCAGTTACAGCCAGACGTGGTTTTGATGGATGTGCGCATGCCAGTAATGGACGGCGTGCAGGCAACCCACCGCCTGCAAGAATCCCTGCCGGATTGTAAAGTGATTGTGCTGACCACCTTTGAAGATGATGACAAAGTCTTTGAAGGGCTGCGGGCGGGCGCGGTTGGTTATTTGTTGAAGGATGTGTCTTCAGAAAAGCTATTTGAAGCATTGCGCGCGGCCGCGCGTGGTGAATACTTTATGCTGCCTTCGATTACAGCCAAAGTAATGGCAGAATTCGCCCGGTTGTCACGACCAAATTATCTGGTTGGCGCAGGTCTGGCCAACCCCCTTTCCGCGCGTGAGAAAGAAATCCTAAACTTGCTGGCAACTGGCGCGAGCAACAAAGAGATTGCCGCTCATCTGGTAATTGCGGAGGGAACGGTGAAAAATCATGTTACCAGTATATTAAGCAAGCTGGAAGTGAAAGACCGCATGCAGGCTGTGCTGAGGGGAAAAGAATTGAATTTGATTTAACAATTAAAAGGATCGCTGACTTACCAGCAAAGTTTTTTGGGACTGGATCAGAATATGCCTTTAAATATGACTATTAGCCTATTCACAGTTGTTGAACCCTCCGGTATGCTTGAAATCAAGTTTATGAGAATATTCTTGAAGGAATCAGAATTTTATGATGGATACGATCAACGAACATCAAAAACAAGTTGAACCAGTGAAAGGAAGAATTTCGGCACGACTGGTTATTGGGGCTTCGATGGTGATGGCGGGGTTGGTGTTCTTAGCCGAACAAAGCCTTCACACCGGCTGGCTGTTTATTTTGTTTTTTCCACTGTTAGGGGCGGTGCTGCTTTTACCCGGCTTTGTTTCTCATCGTTTTGGGCTGGTGGTTGCCGGTGCCATTCTAACCGGTGCTGGGATAGGGGTTTTTGTGGCGCTTAATCGCCAACTGGACCTGACGCTGAGTCAGCGTTTGGGATTAATGTTTGCCGCGTTTAGTATGGGTTGGATTCTGCTGTGGTTGGTTTCGTTGATCTGGAAAATGAGCCGGGTTGCCTGGTGGGGTCTGATTCCTGGCAGTATATTTATTGGCCTGGCAGCTACATTTTGG
>Ga0351903_1093_pt1 | contig 21413 bp, 24 predicted proteins | sample BONcelHT113001D6_FD_206874 | JGI IMG/M metagenome (GOLD analysis project Ga0351903, IMG submission 206874) | Enriched cells from coal bed in the Powder River Basin, Montana, United States - BONCAT cells T11 rep1 HSBNCT.T11.300.1.D6 ... | reverse complement strand
TGGCGGGGCGATTTGCCCGTGAAAACTCCTATCTCGTTGCCATTCTCGTCCCGCAGGGCGAAATTTCTCATCTCTTTCTCTGCCATAATATTTCCCTCCGTAAAAGCTTAGCTAGCCTTACACACTGAAATGATCTCAACCATGTTTTTCTTGCAGCAGCGCCTGAGCATCCGCATGCATGTTGGCGAGCTTCTTGGTGATGGGGTGCTGCGGGCCGTACTCCTGCTCCGCCAGCCCCTTGATCCGCCAGATCTCGGATAGAAGCTTACCAATCTCCTTCGTTACGTACTTGCGGTTTTGCTCGGTCATGAATCCTCCATCTCACCAGGCTTCAGCTTCCGGTACAGCCTCTCCCTGTACTCATTCGCCAGCTCCGAGACCCTGTCCGCAATGGTCACCTGCAGCCGGTAGTCCTCCTCCAGCTTCCCGATGCCCTCTTCCAGGTAGGTGATCCAGATCTTTTCCTCGACTGTCCCGGCCTTGGTATATTGAGCCAGAATCTCAGAGTAGATCACTTCAAAATCCATCTTCGCTGACGCCAGAGAGATGCAATCTTCGAGATCCCTTGGCCGGTTGGCGATCAGCTTGAGACTGAAAATGTCCTCCACTGCCGCATACCTTTATCCGCCTTTCCGAGGAGACGGGTCTTCTTGCCCCTTTGCCACATACTCTCGGAGAGCCCGAAGTCGTAGGAGATCCGGCCGGCGAAGATGTCCAGGGTGTGCCCACCCTTGATGGCCACCCTGTCCAGGCCCAGGCGGGCATGCCTCTTCTCCGGCCCAAACACCTCGAAACCCAGGCTCTTGGCCGCTTCAAGCAGCCTGGCCTTGCCTGCTGCATCCCTGCAGACCAGGTCGATGTCCTTGGTCACGTCTTTAAGGCCGTACTCCAGCATGGCCGCCCCGCCTATGACTAGAAATGCAACTGGCTCGCTCAATTGCTCGCCCAGGCCTTTCAGTATCTCCTCGACCTCTTCACGGCTCGATATCATTGATTCCATAAAGCTCCGCCTGCTCTTCAATATCTTCTGTTGTGGGATAGCCTTTGATATGCTCTCCCCTCAGGACCGCCCGGATGTTCTTCATCATGGGATGCCGGGCATCTTTCAATTCATCTCTGTTCTTCAAGTAGAACAATACGCAAAAGAGCCTCTGGCGGTAGTCTTCCGCGGAGTCGAGAGAATGAATGAAGATCTCCCCAATAGAAAGCTCCCTCTTGGGCAGGGTGTAGTAGTAATCCCGCAGGAAAAGCTCGATCCCGTAGTCCTCGTAGGCGGAAAAGGAGGTGAATGTGGCGTCCTGCGGCCTCAGGCTCTTGAAGAGCACGCTGTCCCTGTAGCTCTTGATGAGCAGGGCCTCACGGGGCACGAGGCGCAGAACCTGGTATTCCTGAAGTGAGGTCACGAAATCCTTCAGCTCCGGCCACACGATGTAGTTGAAGGAGAAAAGATAGGCTTTGCCTTGCCTGGAGCGGCTGACGATGCCCACCCAGAGGAAGCCTTTCAGATAGCCGTACATGGTATCACTGGGGATGCCAGTCTCCATGGCCAGAGCTTCCAGGCTCCTGGGGGTCCGGTCCAGCCTGGCGAGCAGCTCCACTCGTCGGAGGGAGAGGATCTTATGCAGAGGAGAGGCCCGGTGGCTGAAGTAGAGCCTCTTGAAGGCCTCTGCCGGGGACGTGCCGGCCAGGACGACTTCGCGTCCTCTCCGCTCCGCCAGTCCTATTTCCACCAGGTGAGTTATGAGCCGGGAGACGGTCTCCCTGCGAAGTCCCAGCTCCGCCTGGAGGGTGCGGGGGTTCATCGGCTCTTTGGATCCGGTGATGAGGACGAGCGTTCGGATGTCGTTCTGGCTAAGAGGCATTCTCTTTAAATTAGATCAACAATGTATATAAATGTGATCCTATTTCAAGATAATATGTCGCAAAGCAGCTCTTGGGAAGGGTGCAGGAAGCCGGGGCGCGGGCGGCCTGCCGACAGGAGATGGTATCGGGATTGATTGAGATTCTGAATAAGAACCAGGGTAAGACTGGAATTATCCATGATCCGGAAGGCTAAAATGAGACTCTGCCTATAGCCGAATACAGAGGAGTCCTATTACAATGGCCGATCCATCACGCATCTGTTCCTGGAAGATTGCTTTTGCTTTGGATAATCCAATTCGTAGAATCATCCACAATCCCCAAAAGATCCTGGGCGAGTATATCGAACCGGGACAGACCGTTCTCGATCTTGGATGCGGGCCGGGTACTTTTTCTCTCGCTATGGCAAAGATGGTGGGCGAATCAGGAAAAGTCATCGCAGTTGATGTCCAGGAGGAAATGCTCCAAATCGTGAGGGAAAAAGCGGCCCAGCAGGGGCTGGAATCAAGAATCGTCACCCATAAGAGCGGTCCGGACCGAATTGGCTTATCCCAGAAGGTGGATTTTGCGTTGGCTTTCTACATGGTTCATGAAGTGTCCAATGCGGAAGCGTTCCTGAAGGAGATTGCCTCAGCGCTAAAACCCAGAGGAAAGCTGCTTATTGTTGAGCCCAAGATGCATGTTTCGGCAGCCGCTTTCGAAAAGACTATCGAAGTTGCCAGGCAGGCAGGCTTGAGCTCCATCTCCGAGCCAAAGATCCGATTCAGTAGAAGTAAGCTATTATCCCGATAATCATGCCTGGTGGCTGCAAAGATGACCCCTGAAGAAGAGGGCAGCGATGTCCGAGAGATGGTCTGGGAAATGAGCAGGACGACGAATAAGATCCTAATTTTTGGGATTATTCTGATTCTTGCGATCCTGGCGGCGCTCATCTACTGTGGCATTCTCACATTCTCATAGCTTACCGGTTTTCTCCTGCAACAGCGCCTGGGCATCCACATGCATGCCGGCGAGCTTCTTGGTGATCGGGTGCTCTGGGCCGTATTCCTGCTCCGCCAGCCCCTTGATCCGCCAAATCTCGGAAAGGAGCTTGCCGATCTCCTTGGTGACGTACCTGCGATTCTGCTCGGTCATGGTTATTGCAGCTCCATTTTCCTGAAGGCCCCCTTTCATTTTACCCTTTTCGTTCTAATAAAGGACTAGAAATCCAGTCATTTACTTATGTTTCCTCTATTTCATTTAGAATTCATTTAGAATTAATCATGAAGGGTATATAAGGAATGAGATGTCATATACGCGTAGAGATGTTATTATGAATGAAAGCGATTCTTCAGGCAGTCCTGCAGATGAACTCAAATCAAAGCTGCAGAAGGTTGAGGAGATCGAATTTTCACTGAAGAGAGTCAATCGGCATCAATCACTGCAGCTAATATAAGTCTTATCAAGGTCTCTGGCGCTACTGCTTTTGAATTAACGAGCAATGTATCTGGGAATTATGCATTCTCTGCCGGAAATGTAGCAAATTTAACTGCCACGGGAGTCGACTCATTTAGCTCAAATATTGGAAACCAGGCCAGGATAATTGCCTGTTTTATAGCTGGTTATGCTACTGATGATTTTATAAAGAACCTGAAAAACGTGGCTAATAAAATCTAAACTTTGGTTTCCAGCCCCAGGGCCATGGACTTGAAGATGGCCTCCTATGCCGACTGGATTCGCATCGAGCGGCGGCTCTCCAGCTAATTGAGGGCCCTGGCCAGATGGGGCTATGTGGATCAGGAGCGCAGGCAGAGAGGGGAAGGGCACAAATTCTGGTATAACGCCTACTGGAAGACCGAGCTGGCAGAGGAGTGCGGGCGTCCTACGGGGCGGGAGGGCCTGGGGATGGAGCATATCTCCTTTTGCCCAAAGTGAAATAAAGAAGCAATATCCAAGGGACAATCAGATGGACCGCGATTCAATCCTCCGCCTCATATCTAACCTTCGCCGCCGCCATGGAAAGCTCGAGGGCGTGGAAGCCAAGGCCGCCCACACAGGCACCCCCGCCGATCTCTTCAAGCCCCTTTCTGCCTTCGCCAACCGCGCCGGAGGCGGCATACTGCTCTTCGGCCTGGACGAGGACGCCGGCTTCAAGGTCGTGGGCGTGGGCAACCCTCGCAAGCTGCAGGAGGACCTCAGCGGCCTGGCCGCCCAGATGGAGCCGCCTCTTCGCCCCAGCTTCTCTGTGGAGGAGATCGAGGGAGGAACCGTGGTGGCCATAGAAGTCCCGGAGGTCGCCTTTGATCAGAAGCCCTGCTACCACCGCCCGCACCACCTCCAGGAAGGGTCCTTCATCCGCGTGGGGAACTCCACCCGGCGGATGAGCGACTACGAGATCTACAGCTTCATCAGCTCCCGCACCCAGCCCAAGTTCGATTCTGAGCCAATTCTCGAAGCCACCCTGGAGGACCTGGACAGGGGCAAGCTGGAGGAATATCTGGCCCAACAGAGAAAGGCCCGGCCCAATGCGCCTCATTGGAGCCTGCCTTTCGAGCAGATACTAAAGCAACTGCGCATAGTGATCGAGACGGACGGCATCCTGCGCCCCACTCTCACCGGGCTGCTCATGTTCGGCTCCTATCCCCAGAGATTCGAGCAGCAGATGGTCGTGGTCTTCCTGCAGTTCTACGGCACCACTACCACAGAAGAGGCCCCTTCAGGAGAACGTTTCCTGGATAACCGCAAGTTCGAGGGCACTGTCAAGGAGATCATAGACAATGCCACGGACTACGTGATGGCCGGCATGCGCAAGGGCAGCCTTATCCGGGGCATCACCATGCAGGACATTCCCGAGTACCCGGAGGTCGCCCTGCGAGAGGCCATTGTCAACGCTGTGGCCCACCGGGACTACAGCCACTTCGTGCGCGGCAGCCACATCCAGGTGCGGATGTTTGCCGACCGCCTGGAGGTCCAGAATCCAGGAGGGCTCTATGGCGGTGTCACCGTTGACGAGCTGAAGGAAGGCCAGTCCACCAGGAATCTGCTGCTGGTGCAGCTCATGGAAGACGTGCACCTGGTGGAGAACAGGGGCAGCGGCATAGATGCCATGCTGGATGCCATGCGCAAAGCAAATCTGCAGCCACCCAGATTTGAAGACAAAAGAACCTCCTTTTTGGTCGTACTTTATAATGCCCCGGCAATGAGCGACGAGGAGCGTATCCTGGCATATATAAGAGAGCACGGCTCTATAAAGAGGGCAGACTGCCAGCAGCTTCTCGGAGTCGATGAAATCAAGGCAAAATATGTGCTGCGCAAGATGAAGGATGCAGGGCTTCTGCGGCAAGAAGGAACAAGGAGAGGTGCCCATTACGTTCTGGCGCGGCCAGGCCGTTAGATGTAGTTATGGACACGATATGGAAATGCTCATAGGGCCTATTGACATTGATTTTTAGAGATATGGCCAGAGTTATGGACAATTTATAGATGGCCAGTTCATACGCTTCGAGCCGAGGCCTGGAGGCTTGGCGCTGCTCTGGCTGCCCCCGCCAAGCTGGAGGGCCTGGGGGAACTGGCGGACATCCGGGCCCGGCTGCGAGAGGGGCGACAGGATGCGCGGGGCGAGGGCGCAGCACGGCAGAGATCCGGGCGGGCTGGGAGTGGAGGCTGAGCGTGTTCAAGGTGGAGAGGGAGAGCAAGAAGGACAAGGAGCACGAGTACTGGCACGCTGCCTGGATGGGCGAGGGCAAGACCTCACCATGGCTTTGAAAGTCGATCCACGATATCTCTTCGTGCTAATACCCTTGAACATCTCTCCCAGCGTTCTTCATCAGGGTCAATGGTTTTCTGATATCGTATCTCAAAGACATCTCGCGCCTGACTCCGCAGATGGACATACTCGTCCATCATCTTTTCCAGTGTCTCTACATCTTCGATCCAATCGTCTTCAATGATATCTGGCAAGCCACCGAAGATATCGTAGCGGTCTTTCATTCGACGGGATAGGACCTGGTAAATTTTCTCGTCCTGTGTGTCGTGATAAACAAGATTGAGCATGTCCACATTTCGCCTTGCCTGACCGAATCGCTTGATCCTACCCAGCCGTTGTTCAAGCTTCGATGGATTCCAGGGCAAGTCTACGTTTATAAGCGTGCCAAGGGTTTGAAGATTCAAACCCTCACAAGCTGCATCGGTAGCCACAACAAGGCGGATCTCTCGTTTCTTGACAGCAGTTTTGATCTCTTCACGCTCAACAGTTACAAAATCGCTTCCGCGGAACAGCCCGCTCTTACCTGTCCCTGCATAGACACCAATTGGTTCACTCGGAAGTAACTTAGCAATTTCTGTACCGATAGAGAATGCCGTATCATAGTATTGGCTGAAGATGATGCAACCATGCTCAAGCCACGTTTTGCCTTCGGAGAGATGGTCGTTAAGGAAATACAAGATTGCGGCAAGCTTTGGGTCACGAGCTTCAGGCCGGGATAGTTCTTCTACGATTGTCTGCAAGTGCGCTGCCTCTTCGGAGGTGAGCATTCTGAGCGATTCAGCAATCTGATTCGACTGATCTTCATCCTCTAAAACATCTCGGCGAAGCATCTTTTCCGCTGTAGCTCGACCAGAAGCAAAACTTGAGCAGATACGCTGCAGAAGCAATGTTTTCATGAAACCTGCCGCTTTCGTGCGTCTCTGCAAAGCCTCCGTGAATTCCTCGGCAGCCTGATAAGCTAGATCAAAAGGATGGTTCGTCAGCAAGCCCAAACCGCTGAACTTGATCCCAGAGTAAGTGGTCGGGGGAGCATCAGGGATTGGATGTACTTCTACACCGATCTTCTCCAAAAGGCCTGCTTCTTCTAGTGTCTGTCGCCTGCGCAGTACGGTGTGCCTAACAACTGGGTTATGCTCCTGCAGGAATCCGGTTGCGAGTGCATGGCTGACCTCCTGTTGTTCCAGGAAACCCAACGAACCGAAGACAAGATTGCATAAGAATACCTGCTCACCAATCCCTAGCTGAGAGCGCAATGAGAAAAACAGTGGGTCCTCGCTTCCGGGAGGCAGAGGATCACGTATCCAATCCCAGGCATCCTTTTCATTTACTGGGCCCTCATCACCTTTCACAATTGGAAGCGCAATATTCCATTTTCCCCACCGACTATGCATCTCACGTCCGAGAACGAAATCCGCTCCTGCATTAAGGATGCGGAGCAGGTCCCAGAGCTCATATACTTCCGTCTGAATTGGAGTTCCGGTTGATAGCAGAAGATTTCTGGTTTGTGGACCGATTCTGATCATGAAATTGAGCAGATTATTTGGTTCATTCTTTCTCGGGCCAAGTCCGCCTCGCTGCCGTGCTTTATGGGCTTCGTCCAGGATAACGGTGCCATACTTGCGTTTGAGCAGATACTGGCTTTCGTCAGAGTCGTGAAAGATCAGACCGGTCGAGACAATAGCGATGCGTAACGGGCAGCAAACGATATCCTCTGATCCTCGTGTCTTAATGATGTGTCCTTTAGGATCGATCCACACTTTTTTTGTAGACGACCAAACCGCGCTTGGTATCCCGAGTCTGTCTGCAAGCTCCACCTGCCATTGCAAAGTAAGTGTAGACGGGCAAAGGATAAGCACAGGGCCATCGTCCAGCAGAGCCGAGATCACAGCGCTCGATGCAAGCGATAGGGTCTTGCCGATGCCAACCTCATCGGCGAGCAGTAACCGGGCCTTTCCATAGGTCTCCCTGTGCTGCAGGAACATCGTGACGAAGGAGCGCTGCCACGGCATGAGTTGTTCGCCTCCACGATAGATCGGACTCTCGGCCAGAGCAGCAGCCGGCAGTTCCTTTCTCGTTGCATCTTCAAATCGGATTTCTACGCGGTTGGCGACGCGCTTAATCTCCTCAACGATTGCATCAGGTAGCGGATAGGCACCCTTCCAAAGAGTTTCGAATTCTTCTTCTACCCAGGCGACACCTTCCGGTGAAGTGTCTTCCCAGAGGATCTCGTAGTTCTGAGCAAAGGCGCTCTTCGTCTCGTTGATTGAACCAAGAAAGCAGATCTTCGATCCATCAGCGGCTTCGATGACTCCGGCCTTACCGTGGATAAAGACCTGGTCTCTTGGAACCACCCGGATCTCGACCCTTCCGCTGCTGAGCAGATCATACAATCTGCGGTAGCGATCACGGTGAAGCAAAGCCTCGATCTCAGGATTTGCCTCATTCCAGCGTTCCTTCAGAGCAGTCTCGCGGACTTGCTTTGATATAGCCACATCGGCAACATCAAGCTCGCTGTTGCAGACTATCTGCACCTTCGGAATAGCTGCGATCTCTTCACCCACTAGCTCAAAGATCGAGCTACGGAAGTAGCCGGCAATGCGCTTGTAGGACTTTGCCTCTCTCAGCCTGGAGTGAAGGAAAGCATGATCTAGGCGCTGGCGGCGTGAGGAAAAACGATTGATCTCATTCATGCATACACATTCCTTATCCCAACCTCTGGTTCTTAACCAGCTCACGCAGCACACGGGCAGCGCTGGCCTCATCAGGGCGCAGTACTTCGAGGTGTTTCGATAGATAATCTGCTAGGTTTACTGCCAGCTCCCTTTGAGTCATGTCAGCATAATAGTTGGGAATATTCAAAGTTAGGTGGATCAGTACCTCATTGCCATCTACATATTTCATCAGCTCCATAACCGCATAGAGCACGGAACGGAGAACTGACTGGTACAGCTCCGAGCCTTCACCCATCTCGGCGCGTCCAAACTCGATAGCGCTCTTGAGCCTTGCATCGTTGGCCTTCTGGCTTGCCATCAGTGCATGGAAGTCACGTACTTTGAATGCCTTGGCGAAGTTCTGGTAATTATCCAGCTTTTTGACACCACGACTTTCCTGGTCAAGCATTTTGAGATAAAAACGCTCAGCACCACTAAGCTTGTCCCAGTAGCGCTTCTCCATTCCTTGAGGCACAAGGTACTGGTTGGCGGTATCCACGGCGAAGGAGATGAGACCATCCACGAATGTAGTTTCGCCCTTCACTCGCGGCCTGATAGCCTCCGAAGTCATATCTCGGCCATCAATGATGGCGTAATGGGTGAGTACACGCAGTGCCGCAGCATAACCCGCCATCTGAATATCGGAATCCTCAAAGACATTTTCATCTCGATAGAGACCTTTGGCCTTTTGGTTAAGGCCCGTAAGGGTTTGCACCTGCGATTCCACCTCTTCTTGGATTTCCCATGCAAGGTCATCACGGGTAATCTTTTGCAGACCTTGACGTTTTCGACAAACAAGCAGCACTGTGCCCTTTACATAGCTGCCTTCTCGCAAGGCACTATCCGTCTCGGTAACCACGTACCATGCAGCAGTGACCTGCAGTCCAGATGCCCAGACGATGTTCGCCATATCAGCCCAGATCGAGCCAGATTGGTGGGTAAACATGATGACTTGGATACCATTGTCTGTCATGCACTCAGTCATACGCTTGTAGGCCGCAACCATGTCGCGGCGGAATTCCTCACCTGAGCCCTTAATGGCAAGCGAACGGCGGCTATCCCAAATCCAATCTGCAAACTCTGGCGGTGGGCTCCTACGTAGCCAAGCAATGAAGAACTCGAGGATTTCTTCATAGTTCACCGCGTTGCCATAAGGCGGATCAGTAACAAAAATATCAGATTTTTCAAGCAACTGTCCGGCTGCATGACAGTTGATTTTCAGTGATAGATTGGGTACAAAGGGGAATGACTTTAGATTAAGCTGGATGAGACCAACCGCGAAACGCGAACCGCGCGTTCCGTAATTTAACAGTGTATTAAGTGCTTGGTTGTCGAATACCTGCTTTACTCCACCGCTGCGGCCAGGCCCGTCACCAAGGCTCCACCGACTTAACCGAGCATTTGAATTCAACACCTGGCAAAGCCCGAACTTCAAACGGGCATTGCTGAAACGATTAACCAATCCCGCAACCAAAAGCTGCCTAGGGTTGAATAGATGGTGCCAGTAGGTCCATCCCCGTTCGCGTATGGGCTGATCGGTGTTGATTCCAGGCTCGATGCGCATGTCTGGCACCCAGCCATTCTCCTGCCATTCGGGGAGATGCTTGCCGATGAACTCATCGACAATATGTTCGCGATCAAGATCGTCCTCGGAAATGCCACGAAATTCGTAGTCGAAAGTCTTTCCTCCCTTCTTGGGCCGCATCCACTGAATGGCGTAGAGCCGCTCCTGAAAGATGTCATCTGGGCTCGGCTTGAAATCGGACTTACTCCAAAGTCTAAGCTTGTTAGCCCAAGTGCCGTCAGGTTTGCGAAAGTCGCCACGCAATGTGGAAATCTTCGTCCGGTACTCCAGACCATCGACCGTATGAACAAGATAAAGATCCTGACCGCGACCATCAGAGCGTACAGTGCCCCTTTTAGCAGCCATAAAATATTCCTCACTGACACCAGAGCGTATAGCGATTCCGTAACGCTTCAGGATTGGGTCAGGGATCAGTTCCGCGATTGTTCTGTCGGCCTTGCTGACGATGAGAGTCGGCAGGAGCGGAACCATCCAATCAGTTTGCGGGCATCGTGCTTCAACGCAGTAAAGGAATGCTTTAGCACTCCAGCCACGGCCATCTGCCTCTCCTTTAAGGCCATCGATTTGGGCTAGCACCGCATCAACGAGCTGCTGCTGCTCACGTTCCAACTCAGTATGATCTTCTTCCGAGCCACCGATAATGTTCAAGGCGCCCCAAGTCAACATGCAGGCAATGGGATTGAGGTCAGAGGAATACACATCACAACCGAGTCGGGCAGCCTCGAAAGGAATTTGGCCAGAGCCACAGAAGGTGTCGCCAACTTGAGGGCGATGTCCAAAGCGCATAATACCAAGCTGCTCAACCAGTTCTGGGAACGATTTTGCATTGGTGTGAAGGTGCATATTCACATCACCCCATATATGGTGATGAACAGAGTCCATCACCTCTTCGGGCCGCTTTGCTTGATCCACTAGCTCTCGATATGGTGCATTGAGAAATATTTGCGTTTCTAACTTACAGTGTCTTAATCGTATCGCGAGGGATTCATCATCCATCGCCATGAGTTTCTCAAAGATTTCAATGTCGCGCTTAGGATTGTCCGTGGCCGGGATGAGACAGCCGAGAATGCAAGCTTTGTTTAGAATGAGCGGCTTGCGCCCCTTCCAATAAGCCCCTATCGCAGTTAGGGTCTTACTTTGAACCGCCATCTGTTCCTTGAATGTCTCAGCGGAGAGTTTTTGTACAGGCAGCAACCGCTCAATTAGAGCTGGTGTATCCTTAAGTGAGAATGGTACGATAGGTGAAGTCATTTTGTCTCCTCGAATAGTGGCAACTGAATATGTGTCGGTTCTGCCGGACGGGGTCGTCTCTTCTGTATATTGGTTTTCTCTCCATCTGAAAGGGCATAAAACAGAGCACGCCGCCAACCACGTTGACTATCCTCAGGCAATCCAGCTTCGGCTACGGTTATAGCAAAAAGCCACCATCGCTCCTCAGGACGGAGCGCTCCCCATTTGCTACAGATAACAGGTATCTGCTCCGGAGTGGCTGTTTCAGCGGCCCAGGCGAGCACGCATAGCTCTTTGCCAAGCAGCCGGTCCACCTTATTGGTGCCGGTGTGCCAGCGGCCAGTTAGTATCTTTGCTACTTTGAGTCGATCGTTGAATTCCCTGCGGGCGCTATCCGCAATCGCAGACCAAACCAGGCGTTTGAGATTAGCCCTCTCTTCATCACGGGGTATGCCCCCTTCCTGGCCTCTATAACCATAGTCCTCTACAATGATTACTGAACCAGTGCGAGCTGGGGGGATCTCCACGCGAAAGATATGGGCCCCGAAAGCAGTGGGCGCTCCAAAATCCACGGTTTGGGGCTTGTCAATCATTGCTCAACGTCCTCTATTTTAAGCTCAATCCCGAGCTTTCCAGCGAAGACCTTGAGGTCGTGGCCGGAAATAAAATTGGCCTTGCGGAAGGTCATGGTTACTGGCGAGTTTTGGTTGAATTTTTCAAGTACCTTTGCGAGCAGGGCCTCGATAAATGCAGCCTCAACTGCGATATCGCCTATATTGACAGCAATCACCTGGTTACCTTGACCCACGGTGAGCGCAATGCCTTCGAACGTAATGGATTTCTCAGATGCCTGCCTGAGTCCTTCGAATGTTTGGGCGCGAGAATCTAATTTACGTCCTCCCCGAGAGACGAGACGCCCCGGCTTCATATCATCAATTTGTGGGCCCTTTTTGCCTTTAGCAGGGAAGCGGAAATCATTTTTCTCCTCCAATCCATCAACCTCGGCAAACGTCCGCAACAATACCGCATCATCGCCTATAGCTATCGGCTCGGAGTAAGGTATGCCATCTCGCGGTTCACTTCCATCGAGTGTGTATCGGATTGAACCCATGGGAACAACCAAGATCTCGACCACCTGCTTGCCATCCTTCTCAGATAATCTGTTGCGCAGGACTAGTTTGTTAGACCATGTCACAGTCTCCCCCGTCTCAAATTGGCGTGATGGGTCGATAACCAAAAAATTCACTCGCAATGCCTTTGTTTTGAGCGTCTGGTCAACCAGTTGCGCACTGGATTCACTAACAGTAGCATTCTCAGCATAATGGATGCGTGGTGAGGGGCCTGCGTTCTGCGGATTCACTCTCAGGCGCACCATACCCTCATCATCGGGTTCCGTTTCCGCGGTGACTTGAGCGGATGTACACTTTTTCTTTGGTTTCTTTGTAATGTAACCGTTGCCTAGGTCCTCCCACAGGCCCCGGTTGAAGGCTATAGATTTCAGTGTGTCTAGTCCCTTGGGAGGCAACCAGGGCATGCTGGCCTGCTCAGAGTAGCGATCGACAATGTCAGTCCACCGTGCATCATCCTGATTTTCTGGCCAAAGCAAATTCTGTGCCTTATCCCGAATCGCTTCAAACTCATTATCGATATCGAGGTATAGTTTCAGCGGGTCTGAGGTTAGAGTTTTTTCGATCTGCTCTTCCCCGTTGAACGGTTTTAATGAGTTGCGAGTCATATCGAGAGCCTTATGCTTAAGTTGCGGTGGCCTGTCAGCTCTTTGGATTGGGAACAATACTTTATCGAACAAGCTGAGGATAGTGGAATTAAAATCCTGTTCGTAACTCTGCAGTTTGTGCTCAAGTTCTTCTCGCTGGATGTGAGACTTGGGAATACGGCCATCGGCCTTTTGTGCTGCAAAAAGCTGGCGTGCAGCCTTCTCCACGCTTGCCATAGCAGTCTTGTCTCCAGTAAGAACACAGAGGTTATTCTTCTGACTTAGCCCGTCAAAGAAAATTTGAACCTTCTCTGGCGGGATCTTCGAGTCAGGACTGACTATGAGCAGTACACGTCCTTTGCGTACGCGGTCGGCGACTTCCTCTAACTTGGGCAGGGGAAGGACATCTCCGTAGCAGGACTTTCGAGACGACTTAAACATCTCTGACAGACGATGGCGAATCAGGTCATCTATTAGATTCTCTGGGGCGTCGCGTGCAAGACCCTCTAATGTTTTGATGAGGTTTTCCTGGCGATCAAAGTAATAACGTCCCTCTGGAGTATGATGCAAATACCATGCAACTTTTTGCAATTCTTCAAAAGCAGCTAAAAATTCAGAGGGCTCACGGAGAGGTGATATAAGGCTCTCAGCGATCTCTTCTCGCGTGAGTCCTTTTACTGCATTTATCGCTGTGGAAAGGCTGGCGGTGAGTAATAGCGAGCCGACCTGAGTGGCAGCTTCCTTGCCTGTTTGAAGATCAATAACCTGGGCGTGGGCAGAATATTGTGAGTCCCAAAGGTCCTTGGCGATAGCATCCCGCATATGCGAAATCAATGTTAGCTTATTGCGCACATCAGGGATACTGAGATCGAAATGCTGTGGTCCGATCAGAAACACATCATTTGCCTGGCGTTCCCAGACTGACTTCAACAAAAGTGAGACGAGCTCGATCAAACCTCGTGTCTGCTTGAAATCCTCGTTCTCTTTAAAAAGAGCGATGATATTCTTTAACTGCGGGTGGAAGGGATAGGTAGCCGCAATCTCATCAGCAATCGCTTCAGCACCACGGTTAATTGTCTTAGATTTGGCGGCTTCTTCTAATTTGCGTCCGAATGTTTCAGCGATGTCTTCAATCTCAGCTTTATCGGAAATAGATATGAAGAGGCGCTTGCGCAGTATGTCGTAGATCTCATTGGAGGAGAGGTCGACAGGTGTGATGTTACGCTCAGCACGGCCAAGTTCAGAGCGTGCATCATCGAGTGCTTGATTGATGAGTTTGCCACCGGTATTGTAAGCTGCCGCTAGGTCGGAGACCATGACACAGACATTCTTCTTCTTACCTGCCGCCGTCAGTAAGTTGGCAAAAGCGCGAGTAGCGATGTCAGCGACGGTACCATTGCCCACTTTTTGCGTATCCAAGTAGCTGAAGTAGGGGGGCATTTCATCGAATAGGATAAGGATAGGTTCTTCCCCATCAAAGAGATTGAGCCAGGCTTTCTCGTCGGGCGCTTTGGGACCACTCTCCCAGAATGCCTTGAATTTATCGCTCTTTCCAAGTTGATTGGCGATTTCTCCCCAGAAAAAGTGATCTGGGTTGTTACGTCCATTAAAAGCAGCGATCTTGGCTCTGCCAAAAGCCGATGCAGAGGGCAATTCAGGGCAATAAATCTTTCTGAGTTCCGGATGCCTGGCAAGCAAACCAAAACCTACGAGGAGGTGAGTTTTACCGCCGCCCATGGCTTGCTTGAGGTGAAAGATAGCTTGTGAGGAGTTCCCAGCCAGACGGGCAATACCTTCTGTGATAAGGTCTCGCATACCATTGGTGATGTGAGTTTTCTTGAAGAATGCGACACCATTGCCTTCCCCGTTGATTATCTCATCGAGTTGTTCAATTTGGTCGCTGAGCTTTATCGACAACGCATTTGGTTGAAGTTGGCAGGCATCGCGGACTGTTTTCATTTTGAGACCATCTCTTTGACATATTGCATATTTTCGATACTCACGGTGCGTTGTTCGGCATAGCAACATCATAGTCGCCAGCCTTCAAGATAGATCCACATCCATGATCTTGAATCGCTACTGGATTTCATTTGCCTGGAAATCCTGGAGATCGAATTATAATGATGCCGTATATATTTTCGGCTATCATTAACTTTTCTATCGCTTGCATTATGCATCCATGTCGCCCGTCCTGGCTGATGAATATATTTTTCTAAAAAAAAATGACTGGATTAGCTCTCTGAATGAATAAAATAGAAGAGGCCATCACTCATTATCGAGGTTTCGGCTCTCGTTCTCCTCTCCTCCCAGACTCTCTGCCATCCCCCACTCCTCGCCCAGCTCCACCCCGATATCCATCCCCGGCTCGATCCTCTTGAATCCCGCATACATGATGCAGATGAGCTGCAGCGCCGAGAATACCCTCCCCGGCAGCGCTCGCAGGACGTGTGTCTCCTGGGGGTCGTTGATATCCAGCCCGTACTTGCCCAGCATGCCGATCTCGAAGGTGATCTCCTGGATCTCCTGCAGCGACTTCCCGCGAAACAGCCGCATGGCATCCAGCAGATAGAAGACCGCATCCATGCGTGGCCCACGGGCCTTGAGCTCTCGGGCCGCAATCTTTCGCAGTCCATCTCTGGCCAGACTGCGCAGCTCCTCGGGTGCCTCCATCTCCAGCACCGCCTGGAAATGCTTCTGGGCCGGCCCCATGTCTCCCAGCTCCATGTAGGCGAAGGCGAGGCCGTACACGGTCTGCGGGTCCAGGGGATCGATCTCGAAAGAGCGGCGCAGATAGTAGAGAGCCCGCAGGCTGTCACCCTCCTTGCCGAGGATGGCGCCCAGGTTCTTGAGGGCCACGGGGTTCCTGGGATCGGCGGCCAGAGCCTGCATGGTGTACTCCTTGGCCCGCAGCAGGTCGCCCGCCCGTTGGTAGCCGAGCGCCAGGGCTACGCAGGCGTGCGAGTGGCCGGGAGCGAGCTGGAGGCAGCGGTGCAGCAGCTCTCGCCCCTTATCGAGCTGGCCGAGGTCCACATAGCAGAGGCCCAGGTTGTAGAGGAGATCGGGATTCTCGGGATCCTGGCGGAGGAGCTCCTCCAGGTAGATGCGGGCCTCGTCGAGCTGGCCGGAGGCGAGGAGCTGGTGGGCGCGGGAGAGGTGGTCAATGGGAGAAGACATCCTGTGATAAGTGGTAGTAGCTGTTATAAAATGGTTGTTTCAAAGGTATCATTTCTACTTTAAAAGCATCCTCTGCCACAATGAACGATAGCATCAAACCATTACGTTCTATTGTAACGATCAAATTTTCAATCCCAAGAAAACTAATCGGCATCAATAGACTCAAATGCTAATTTTTGTACTAATCAGAAATTCAATATCGAAAGGGATATATGCTTTAAAAGAAATTTGTGGTTGCAGTGCCGGGCATGAGGGCCCAATCCGGCGGGGTTCCGTGTTAAGGGTGTTGGTCGCTTCCCTGCTAATTCTCTTGGAGGTAGCAGTGATGAGTGGTACAACAATCGTTAACAGGATGGGTGCAGCTGCGATGGTAATCCCCACCTACAGTGGGGATGGTTTGTATCTGATTATTGGCGCATCAGTTTGCGTAGTCGTGTTCAGGTACATCATCGGAAGAGCTCGTGGGGCCGTGGGCGCAGGCGTAGCGACCCCCAAGTATCAGACATCCTCTTATGGAATCCATCGGTATAGCCCCTTGGCGACGCCAATGGCCCAACCCGAGTTCAAATCTCGGGCCCTGCACCAAATCTCTTTGGCGTGCAAAACTTCATAAAGTATTTACATTTTGTTCGCAAATTTATATAATTTAATTTATAAAATAATTTCTGAATACCCGACGAATAAGAAATTCAATCGCGATCATTAGCCACCTTGGCGATTTCACATTCGAGCAGTTATCGTATATTGTGGAGTATAATGTTTTTATTGATATCGATTATTTGAATTTTTTATACAAAAATTTTATATTTGCATAAGTGCTCGGTGCTAAACGATTTTCAGGTGCTATTATATTAATTGCTTTATTTATATTTCTAATAAATTAGCATTATACGACGGTTGATAGATAGGGGAAACCTAATTGCTAACCTCCTCATTATAAATCAAAAAATTGATAGGAGGAACAAGCGTGAAAGTAATTCTACATATACTGACTAAGGAAGCAGCAAATTGGGTGCCAGCTGATGTGAATTTGGATTTTGCGAGAATTCCCGTCGAGGGTGAGTATTTGACGGTAGCTTCCGGTTCTCCGATGTATTTAGTCAAATTAGTTGTCCACACACCTTTTGAAAGAGAAAGTAAAGCCGAGGTTTGGGCTGTAGAGGTCGATGGAACGCAGGGTAGGTATAACTGGGAAGTCGCAGAAGAATGGTCGAAGAAAACAGGCATAAAGTTAGCATTTGCTAAGTGATCTCACAAGAACCCGGCTTACCATGCCATCGACAAGGCTTTAAGCGATCTGTATCAGGCAGACTTCTCGGCTAAGGTGCCTACATGAGGTAGCAAAGTGATCGGTATGCGATTGAAAAAGTCTACCCTGTCCCGTTCCTGGCTAGGCCGCGCAGCTCCTCGGGTGCCTTCATCTCCAGCACCGCCTGGAAATGCTTCTGGGCCGGCTCGACATCTCCCAGCTCCATATAGGCAAAGGTGAGGTCGTACACGGTCTGTGGATCCTGGGGATCGCACTCGTTGGGGCGGCGCAGATAGTAGAGAGCCCGTAGGCTGTCGCCCTCTTTGTCGAGGATAGCGCCCAGGTTCTTGAGGGCCAACAAGTTTTCTAGGTGATTGCGAAACCTTCATGGATGTAACAATCCTATGAATCACTTATCACCTCCGGAATCTTTAAGTTATCTCCGACTATCTTAGTGTAAGATGCCGCCACTGAGCTTAGATTCGAAGTTCTTCAGTCATGATGCACAAGCAGGAGGTTTTTTCCCTGTAACTCATATTAATCCCGGATTTGATATAAATTCGTTTATTCGTGGCCCAGGAAAAAACATGCTAATTGAAGGGATTAGGGGTACCGGGAAGACACATATGTTAAAAATGATAGCTTCAAAATGCATAGACTGCTATCCAGAAGAAAAAATTTTGCCTGTATACGTATCTTTATCCCAGTTGTCTGAATGGTATGATGTTGATCTACCATTATTCCGAATTCACCTGTATGCCAATATAGTAAATGAAACAATTTTGACAATAGAGCGAGATAAGGATAAAATCCAATTCGAAAGTAAGGGTATCGAAAAAGCACTAAGAATGATCAAAAGCATGTTTGGGGTTAATAGCAAAGATGATATCAATGAAATCTTAAAAAAAATAAAATATATAAACGAAAAATTATTAAGTGATTTGACATATAACAAAGAGATGATTCGAGGAAAGATAACTCAAGAAGTAGAGACTACTGCAAAACTCGGAAGTACAGCGAAATGCGATATCGGTCAATCAGGTATAAAAGGCTCATTAAGTTGTGATGCAGCTTCACAAAATAAAGAGAAATCTATAGAAGAGCAAGAAATAGAATATATAGGAAAAACTCTAGCATACGAAAATGCCTCGCTATTTATTATTGAGTTTTTTAAACAATTAAAAGAGATATTAGGTAGCAAATATGTTCTTCTTTTACTTGATGAATGTTCAGAACCCACCCCCGAAGCGCAAATAGAAATCTTTCGCCTTTTAAAACTGATTAGGGGTTCAGCCTCAGGTATGGAGATGAATTATGTTTACTTTTATGCTTCGGTATATCCACCATACGCTACAAAATATCCTTCGAAGATACATGGAAATCCTTTTGATTTTGAGCCGGGTAACGATGCCGATGTAGAATATTTACAATTAGATGAATTAACTGAAGAATACGAAAAATTTTTCATAGCATTAACAAGAAAGAGATTAGAATTCGTATTAGGACGAGAAATTCTTACGCCTATTAACGAAATATTCGAAACTGAGTCTGCTTTTATTCTCGCTGCTTACGCTGCAAATGGAATTCCTCGACGCTATCTGCAAATTTTAAAACAGGGATACGATAATCTATGGCAAAGGGCTGATCCATCTTCGAGTAGTAGAAGAATTTCCCTAAGGGATATTGAAGGCGCGATTCAAATTATCGCATCTAATCAAATTTTGACGCAGCATAGGCTCCAAGATAAAGATATAATGATAATAGATGAACTCATCCAGAGAATAGGAAAACGCAATCGAAAGACTGAGACTGAAAATAAAGGGAAAGATGCACCTTTGCCCTCAAACGTTTATTTCACAATAGCCCGTATGCAATTTAAAGAGCTTAATAATCTTCTTTTGCAAGGGTGTGTGCATGATAAAGGTAGAACTAGACAAAAAAAGTATTATCGAGAAACAGGTTCTACAGGGCCTTTACTAATGCTTGATCTAGCAATAGCGTACCAGTCCGGAGCGATAAATCGGGCAAGAGCTCCAAGTATATTTAAAACTGATTTGAAAGATAATGCAAAAGCAGGGTATAAGTATTGCCATGACTTTAATCTGGATGAATTTGAATACAAAAATTTAATATAAAAACTAAATTCATAACATTTTGGATTAACACTTATATGCATTCGTTTTTCCAAGCTTGAAACTTCTTTTTTACCTCAGCAAGAGCATGCGCTTGCTGCAACTCTTCGCCAAATTTGCTTGATCTCGATACAAATGCGATGCAACGGTTGTTGTCAAAACAATTGGCTGTAGCCATTTCAGATCCACTTCATCACTTTCGCCCCGCTCCCGGCTCGCTCTCATATCCCCGTAGCTCCAGCCTTTAAGCATGGACTTCGAGCTTCTTCCCACGGTCTCCCTCCGGTCCCGGTCCTTCAATGCCCTGACGGCTCCCAGGGAGATGTTCATCCAGGCCCTGAATCGCAACCTGAATCTGCAACGGTTCAAGGTGCTCTACGTCACCGGCAACTCCTCAGCCATCCTTTCCAGGCTGGACCGCAGGTTTGAGGCCCTGGAAATCCGCCGGGGATTTACCGTCTTCCAGCTCATGACCATCCTGGAGGAGGCCCACCATTCGCTGATTCTCATCGAGCATGACCCTCTCCTCTACGAGGACGCCCGAGAGATGACCGAGTACGTCTCCCATGCACTGAGCGATGCCGCAAAAGAGGCCGCCGTGCTGCTCTACGCCCAGGGGATTGACCCTTTCTTCGAGGACCTGGTGCAGAATGCCGACCGGGTGTTCTACTTCGAGGAAGGCCCCCGTGAAACCCCACGGCTGGCGGCCAAAGCCCACCCGCGGGCGAGGGAGAACCAGAGAACTCTGGAGGCTTACTCATGAGGTGGCACTGGAGGCAGCAGGCCCGGCCGATTGAGCCCAGGCCGATGGCAAGCATCAGGGCCATGGAGCTGGAGACGGCCAAGGAGATCCTGGCGGAGGTCTTCCACGCCCGGCCAGGCGAGGTGGAAGAGATGATAAAGAGCAGGCTGGAGGAGAGGAGCAGGCCAGAGGAGCGCGAGGTGAGGCTGTGGCCAGCGACGTTCTGCCTGGGTGAGTAGCTATGGGACGAAGTTTCGAGAGCGTGAGGATGGGCATAAAAGAGGTCTCTTGCTCTTTGGGAGGCTATCTTGAGCCTTGTTAATAACTACTGCTCAGGTTAGGTCAGGTAGCTTGTCGTGGATTTGCTTAATGCTTTCCAGAAGCCTTAAGCCCTTAGGAGTCGTTTCATAGAGTATTGCACGTCCTTCGTTGACCTGTATCAGATCATTTTTAATCAGAAGATCCAGATAGGGATTTACCGTTTTGAAGTTGAGGTTGACCTGATACACAATTCTGGTCTTACTGGCTCCATTAATGCATATTTCCAGTATTTGCGAGATTATTTCCTGTCGGCTTCTCTTCATTGTTCCGCTCCTTGGACTAGAATGATGTATCGCATAATCCTGGCTTATCGCCATTGGGAACGAGTCTATAGATCTTGCCAGCCAGATCCACATTTACATAGCCGTCTTTCGGAACGACGCTGTAATTATGGGTAGCAAGGAAGAAGGCCAGGTCCAGGGAATTCATGCGAATATCTTCGTTGACAGAGATAAGTTTCTTCAAATCCGAAATATCCTCTCCCATGGCGAAGGCCGTGTTTATGAGGGCCATTAAGATGCAAGCGGCCATGATTGCCCGCAGATATTTCGTCTTCCCTCTCATAGAGTACAATGTGCCCTTTGATGATCATATAGATGATTATGTCTAGATCTGATCAGGATACTAGACAGATCCTATCGAGACAATTGTACTTAACATTGATTATTATTTTTATATAGGATCAAGGAAAGATTTTTTCGGTTAGGGAACTTCTGGCGGGCTTTCGCTGCATCCCATCGGAGGAGAAGGCGGCGGAAGATGCTTGAAATCACTTTCGCTACGCACGGGTGATCCTTTTTAACTATTACTACTATTTGTTCGAATGGAGACAGCCTCCCCCTCGTACTCCCTTTGCGGCTGGCTCCAGCTATTCTTTTTACACTGGCGTAGGATATTCCTGATGAAGTAAGCTGTTGGAGAAAAGAAGGTGGGTTTGGATTGGAGCTCAA
>Ga0351903_1102_pt1 | contig 21507 bp, 15 predicted proteins | sample BONcelHT113001D6_FD_206874 | JGI IMG/M metagenome (GOLD analysis project Ga0351903, IMG submission 206874) | Enriched cells from coal bed in the Powder River Basin, Montana, United States - BONCAT cells T11 rep1 HSBNCT.T11.300.1.D6 ... | reverse complement strand
CATGGCAGGCCGATGAACCAGCATGGGGTCCAGGCGGCAAAAGAGATGCTGACTGTGCTCCGGGACTTCTCGCCTTTGCAATGCGCCAGTGTGGTGGCAGGGCTACACCTGTTCATGGACGAGAATCCTAGCAGGTTCAGCTCGGACCGGGGCTTCACGTTCGAGGTGGTCCGGCAGTTCCGAAGCATCAGCGACGCGAATATCGGCCAGTATGAGAACGCTGACTCAGGCAAGGTGAAGAGGGCATACCGGGAGATACCCCCTCGCACCATCGGGCAACTCGGTTACACTCTGCTTGACGGATTCAAGACCTTTGTAGCCCATGTCCGGTGGCATGAACGCAAGCAGGCTGAACGGGAACAGGAGGCGATAAACCTCTTGCAGGCGGGGTTCGACTGCATCAAGGATGCGCCAAAATGATGGAGACCTTGACCGGTGGTTGCACGTCATCAGACATGAACTGCGGCGGCTAGGAGTTCATTTGGGGTATAGGGGTTGCTCACGGAAGGGTTTGCAGCTATTATGCCCAAAACCCTTAAGTGAATGACATCAGCGGATTTGTATTGCCATTATTTTGAGAAGAGCCCATGCCATTTAGAACGGAAGTGGTTACACGCACAGTGCTAATCCATACCTGCCACAAATGCCGTAGATCAAGTAGAGGCATCATGTTCGCTTTCATTGCCTGTGTCGAGTGTAAGAATTGGCTGGAAATAAACAAGCGAAAGCATTAGCCCATCTGGAGCGAGGATATTTGGAATACGTACTGATTTTCGCAATGCCAGTGAGTCAAAGGATGCAACTGTAAGCCCAATGATCGAAATATCATGCGACTATATCTTTTTTCTATTGATGACCTTTTATCTGCCATCAGACAAATGATCGTAAACACTTTAGATTAGTTGGAATGATACGAATTGAGAATTCTTAACCAGCTCTGAGCCAGGAATTCTTCACCCTATTCCCCATCTGAGAGAGATCGATTGCTGAATTATCCACGAGCTCGTGATACCCAAGATGAACACTTTCCTAGTTCTGTTTCCACGCTTCACCTCGTCCGTGCTTGCTTGCAAGTTATACTCAAAAACTACATCAATTGCTTTTGCCTTTACATTCTGCTGAAGCTTATCATTGGATTATATACATTTAAAGAGCGTACAGCTTATTATATTCATCCAATGCGTAGTTGTCAGTCATCCCAGCAATGTGATCACATATGGCTCTTAAGCATGCTATTTGAAACTCGGGATTAGGTCTCTTTATGTACTTTCCAATATGATCCCGCAAAGTACCTATTTCTTGTTGACTTATGTCCAAAATTGAATAATCCTTTTTAAAGTAGATATTGTACGCGTCAATAACTGCTGTATCCGGCAATTGCCCAGGATTTGATAAATAAGCCTTAAAAAGTTTTCTGATAATATGAGTCCCTCTCCCATCCATTCTTTGGACATCAAATGAATTAAGAATGCGATTCTTTAAGAAACTTTGGAAATTGTCATGAGAGGAAGCGAAACTTGGCTCAAATGAAACGCATGAACTAGCATAGCCAATTTCTATATTGTCTCGATTTGCTATAAAGTCATTTTTGGAATGTATTCCATAATAGTTCAATAGTTCTGAAAAACGAATCAGTGAGTATTCAATCAGCTTTCTGTTAAGTAGATTGACGATGAACTTAGACACTAAAGGAACAAAGAACCCCGTATAATTGGCTGTCGAAGACATTTTCTTAAATAATTGTTTATCTACTTTGTCAAAATGTGCTCTAAAGTGGAGATCTACTATGTCCAAAGCTTCCTTTGTACTGACAATGCCCATATGGAGAGCGTCTTCAATGTCGTGATGTCGTTGAGCAATTTCATCCGCTTGTGCAACAAGAAAGCCTTCAAAGGACCAAGCTTCAGCAGTTGATTCTTTTATCTTGGTAAACATATCATATTTTTTGTAAAATTGAACTGACTGTTCAGGTTTTGGGCAGTCTTGAATTTTCGTCTTCAGGTAACAATTATTCTGGTCAAAATATTCGCAGGGAATGGGTTGCCCGGAACTTTTATCTTTTTTTGCCCAAGTTACCTTGCTGTGATTCTTAATCCCCCATAATGTAAAGTTTGATAGATTCATACCCTTGAATTCCCGGTAGAACTTTTCCAGTTCACAGGCAACTCGCAGGCCCTGTAGGTTGTGCTTAAAACCCATTACCTCAAACGGCATTGACTCCTGAAAATTAGCGAAACTGTCACACCCATTGGTTATGAAGTTTAATGTTCGCTCCCCAACATGACCAAAAGGAGTATGTCCTATGTCATGTCCAAGAGCAATAGCCTCAGTCAGATCCTCATTCAGGGAAAGGTTTCTAGCAGTAACTCTTGCAACCTGAACTACTTCCAATGTATGGGTCAATCGTGTTCGGACATGGTCATGAGATAGAGGCAAAAATACCTGTGTCTTTCCGCTCAATCTTCTGAATGCTTTTGAGTATAGGATTCTATCCCGGTCACGCTGAAACTCTGTTCGGAAGGCATGGATTTCCTCCTTTTTACGTCTCATACAAAGTTCGGTCGGAGCGCTAATTACTGAGATTTCATTTTTGTTCATTTAATGGCTCCAGTTGGCGAATGTGAACCAAAGCTTAAGAAATGTAAACCAGAGCATATTCAGTATGTGGCCCGATGTCAATGATTACGTTAAGAGGGCAGAACTACTTCGTCACAAACATCTAATCTATCCTGACGTTAGGGTAAGTACTTGCATTTGAACATTCCGTGAAAGAACTATTCTCGGTCAGAATCCTTTTTCTTGACGAATACCGGGAAAACATTTTCTGGTTGCATTGAGAGGAGTTCAGCCTTCTTGCGAACTTTTGGACGGTCCCCGGCGAATATCTCTCGCGGAGCATTTGGATTCATTTCCAATGAAAAACAGCCAGCAAGAATTCGCAGGTTTCTCTGAGGCAGATATGTCTGAAGCTCGCCACCCACCAACGTTTGTATCTGTGCCCGCGTGTATGGAGTATCTCGCATGAACATCGGCATCTCCTTTCCGAAAAAGGCGCTTCAGCAGCATCGGGCCACCTTGTAACAGGATACAATATTCCTCTCTGGCAGTGAAGCAGGTTGTCGATAGGACTTTGTGTGCGCAGGAGCCGATACGTCAATTACGGGATAACGAAATCGAGCATCCCGGAAAGACTTTTTGTCGACGCCGTCTTCCGCTCCGAGAGAAATTGCGGATAACACAATGACAGATCATTTTCCCACTGTCTTCAACGGAGAAGTGCTTTTCGATACGTGGCGTCTCAATTACGGGATTGACAGAATCAAATCACGGAAACAACCCTGCCAACTTTCGCCCGGTAAAGTAAGTCTTGCTCAAAACGGCGTCATTTTCCTCGACTGTTAAGGCAGGCATTGGAGATGAGCCAAGGAAAAGACTGCACAGCAATGAGTTTGGTCGAGATCGGCAGACATACAGGACTGCATTATGCCATTATGAATAGATTGACATATAAATAATGTAAGACCTGAGGCGACAAATGCTTTATATGTAAACTTGCATTGTAAATTGAACGATGCCTGAGAAACAGAGCAGTTTACGTTAATGCCTCTATCATACTATGCAATACTTATTTAAAAAGTTTCTTGCATGATTTAGTAAAATGATGATATAATAAAACTCGAGTCATGAACATGCATTACATGTCAACCTGATTCTTATTATTCTTTTTTGACTATCGTTGCTAACTGTCAATCTTAGTTTTGAAGGCTCTCAAAGGCTGGAGGTAATTAAAACTGCCTGCAGGTCAATAGCACCAGAGGCTCCGTTAATATATCAATATGTAGCTTGAAAAATGGCTCACAACAGGGTGTTAAGGGTATTTCAAGGTTTTTTCAGGATAATTTTTTTAGGCTGAAGGCCATGTATCTCCTCAGACTCCTGGTGGTGATTTAAGCTCCATCGATTATGGCGCTCGACAGGTCAATTGATCCGACAAGAATTGGCTCATGAATGATTTGTCACCGGCAAAAGTGGTTGAGATCAGACCGGTTTAGGATAAGGGGCGCTTAGTTCCTTCGAATCCTTATCGTTTCTTTGAAAAAAGCATATAGTTGTTCCTCCAACCATCCAGCTTTTCCAGTTCGGTGAGGGCAGCATTCCGGGGCCAATCGGGTGCCAGTCCGGGGCCAATCAGGGGCCGGTCGGGTGCCAATGAGGACCGTTTCGGTGCCATTCAGGTGCCACTCAGGGGCCATTGCGGGGCCGCTCGGGTGCATGTGGGTTGGCTCCCTGACTCAAATTGCGCCTCAAAAAAGGCGGAATCAATGAATGAACTTGCCGTTTCTGCAATGATGTCCCTTTTTTCTCAGCATCCCCGGGAATCTAATGTATATTCACCAGGAATGAGTGCACTCAAAGAGGGCCTTTCCTTATGATCGCCAAAACCCACACCTGCAGCCTGCTCGGCATCGATGCCGTACCGGTCGAGGTTGAAGTCGACATCTCGTCCGGCCTGCCCTACTTTGCAACCGTCGGGCTGCCTGACAGCATCGTTCGGGAGAGCAAGGACAGGGTGAAGACCGCGCTTCAGAACAGTGGGTACCCGTTCCCTGCCGAAAGGATCACCGTAAACCTTGCCCCGGCCAATTTGAAGAAGGAAGGCTCGGGGTTTGACCTGCCCATTGCCATCGGTATTCTTGCCGCGCTGGGAGTTGTTAATCCCAGGAAGGCCGAAGGGATGATCCTTGCCGGGGAACTGGCGCTTGACGGCCGCATAAAGCCGGTTGCCGGAGGCCTTCCCATGGCCATCCAGGCGCGGGATTGCGGGCAGCCCAACCTGATCGTTCCCGCGGCAAACGCCAGGGAAGCCGCCGTGATCGATTCCGTTTCGGTATGGCCGGTAAGCCATCTTTCCCAGGTTGTGGAATTTTTGAACGGCAGGCTTGAACTCACTGCCTACAAGACCGACCACTCCGACATATGGGACATCCCCTGCCCCGATGAAGCCGACTTCGAAGACGTCAAGGGCCAGGAACACGCCAAGCGCGGGATGGAAGTCGCCGCGGCGGGCGGCCATAATCTGCTGATGATCGGCCCTCCCGGTTCGGGCAAGACCATGCTCGCTCAGCGGCTCTCGGGAATTTTGCCGCCTCTCAGCTTCGAGGAAGCAATCGAGACGTCCAAGATCTTCAGCGTCGCCGGACTGCTCCAGGACTCCCCGCTTGTAGTGCACCGCCAGTTCCGCTCGCCCCACCACACCATCTCGGATGCGGGACTCGTCGGGGGCGGACATATTCCCAAGCCCGGCGAAGTGAGCCTGGCGCACAACGGCGTCCTTTTCCTCGACGAATTTCCCGAGTTTCGGCGAAACGTTCTCGACCTGCTGAGACAACCCCTCGAGGACGGCCGGGTCACTATCGCCCGAGCCTCAATCGCCCTTACCTACCCTGCCCGCTTCATGCTGGTTGCCGCCATGAATCCCTGCCCCTGCGGCTATGCGGGCGACCCAATAAAGCCGTGCATCTGCTCGCCAACCCTTATTCAGAAATACCGCGGCAGAATCTCGGGACCGATCCTGGACAGGATCGACCTGCATGTCGAGGTGCCGGCCGTCGATTACGAGAAACTCCGCTCGGAGATCCAGGCGGAAAAATCCTCGGCGGTTCGCGAGCGGGTCAGCAGGGCCAGAAACATACAACTGAGAAGATTTGCCGGTGACGGCGTCTTTGCGAACGCCCAGATGAAACCCAAACAGCTCAAGACATTCTGCCGGCCGGATTCCGCTGGCCAGGCGGTCCTTGACCAGGCTGTGCGCCAACTCGGACTATCGGCCCGCGCCTACCACCGCATCCTCAAGGTGGCAAGGACCATCGCCGATCTCGAAGACAGCAGGAACATAGCCACCCACCATCTGCTCGAAGCCGTTCAGTACCGCTCACTGGACAGAAGGCTTTTCTGAAATCCGGGCAGGCGCAATCTTGATTTTGGGCAATTCCGATTTAGAGGTAATCTATGGGTATGGTGGGTGCCCCATGGGTATGGGCTGCCATCCATGGATATGGTGAGTTGTACTCAACCGATCCGTTGGTATGTAGAGCTGCCCTCGACCGGTCCGCGGGTGAGTTGCACTCAACCGATCCGTTGGTATTGTGAGTTGCCCTTCAACCGATCCGCTTATACGCGCGCCAAAGGTGAAAAGATATGCCCGTCAAGGACAGGGACCTTTATGGGAGCGCCCCGGACAAGGCCCCGGTCGCGCTGCTCCTTATCGACATCATAAACGATCTCGAATTCGAGGGCGGCGAGAACCTCATCAAATACGCTCTCCCGATGGCCGAAAAGATAAAGGCACTGAGGCTGCGCGCGCGAAGGCTCGGGATTCCGATTCTCTATGTCAACGATAATTTCGGACGCTGGCGATCGGATTTCAATGCGCTCATCCAACATTGTACAAATGACAGCGTTCGTGGCCGTCCGGTGGCCGAACTCCTGAGACCCGAAGAAGACGACTACTTTGTTTTAAAACCTATGAATTCAGGTTTTTATGCAACCAGCCTCGATCTCCTGCTCAATCATCTCGGCACCAGGAGACTGATCCTGACCGGAATGGCCGCCGATAACTGCATCCTGTTCACAGCCGGCGACGCCTACCTGCGCGGCTATAGGCTGTTTATCCCCACCGACTGCGTGGCATCCATAGATCCCGCGGAGAACATGCGGGCGCTGAAAATCATGAAAAAGACTCTCAAAGCGGACACTCGCCCTTCCGATCAGCTCGACCTGGAAGAATTAATGCGCTGAAAGGCGTCAGCTTAGTGAAAAAAGACACTGGATTCCCGCCTTCGCGGGAATGACGTTTGTATTAATGCGCCCTCTCCTCATGATTGCAAGAACAAAACCGCACACTGCTGCCCCCGCCCTCACCCTTTAGAAAAGGCGTGGAGTAGTCATGAGGACTTTCAATGTTCATTGTGACTGCATCGCTTCATCGCCGTTCTCCGGGGTCATGCTGCTTGCCACCGAAACGGAATTGAAGGTCTTTTAATCCATTTTTTCCTTTATTAAATGCGCGATTATGCCGATAGCGAGTTTTGAAAGGGAGAATTTTCTGAATATTAATCCGTATCCGAACATTCTTTTTACTCTCCGGCACCGTACTCTACTGAACAGGAAATTGTGCGGGAAGAAGCTCACTCGACCCGTAAACACAGGTAATGCTCGATACTCTTGAACGTGCTGAAATGGAGCTTGCCACCAGGCGAATCTGTCGGCATTTGTGAGCGCGGCTTTGAAAAATCAAGATCCAGAACAGGAAGGTACTTATGAAGCATAAGAACAGAACCGGATTAACTTTTTCGATCATGCTGGTATTGGCCATGGCTGTTTTGCTCCCCCTGCGTCACGCGAGCGGAGCGGACCTTTCGGACATCAGGAAACAGGGTGTTCTCAGGCACCTGGGCATTGTTTACGCCAACTTCGTAACAGGCAGCGGCGACGGGTTGGATGTCGAAATGATGAAGCGCTTCGCCGAGCACCTGGGAGTGAAATACCAGTTTGTGGAGACGACCTGGGCTGGAGCGGTTGGAGATCTCACTGGGAAAAAGGTAATTCCCAGGGGTGATGAAATCGAGATTACCGGGAGCCTTCCGGTCAAGGGCGATGTCGTTGCGACCGGCTTTACGGTGCTCAAGTGGAGGGAAAAGATTGTTGATTTTTCCACTCCGACCTTTCCCACCCAGATATGGCTGGTCACCCAGACCGATTCCTCGCTCTGCCCCATTAAACCAAGCGGGACCATCGATGCGGACATAGCGGCAGTCAAGCAACAGCTCAAGGGTAAAAGCGTGCTGGGGATGGCCGACACGTGTCTTGATCCCAATTTGTACGGCATGAAAGAAGCCGGCGCCTCGATGGTCAATTTCACCATGACCATGAACGCCCTCGTTCCCGCTGTTATCAACTCGGATGCGGACACCACAATCCTGGAAGTTCCGGACGCGTTGACGGCACTGCAGAAATGGCCGGGAAAAATAAAGATTATTGGTCCTCTTTCCCCGCTGCAATATATGGCGTGCGCGTTCGACAAGAATTCTCCGGAATTGCGGGATGAATTCAATCGCTTCTTCGAGAAATGCAAAAAAGACGGGACTTACCTGGGCCTGATCAAGAAGTATTACCCGCTCGTACTGGATTACTATCCCGAGTTTTTCCAGGTGAGCGATTCCAAGTGAATTCCCTGTTCCACGATTTAGGGCCTCAAAGATGAAATCCCGAAGGAAAGAACACCTGGCAGTTCTCCTGGCGGCATGCGTGCTGGTGGGCTATATCGCCTTCCTGCTTTTTGCCAATTACCGAGCCCAGGTGGAACTGCGCAGGTCCACGCTTGAGCATCTCAAGCAGGAAATGGAAAAGAGGGCAGCCGCCATCGGCTATTTCTCGTCCGAGCGATTGAATGACTTGAAAGGCATCGCGACAGGCAAGGAACTGGCCTTTTATTTTTCCAATAAAGCCCTGGGCATGTCGTTGCGCTACGGTTTGTCCTCCAATCTGAATGACATCGCCGGCAGCTTCGATCACATCATAGAGCAAAAGAGGCTGGGCAATGATCGGATCTACACCAGGATTGATTTTATCGGGAGCGGTTTTGAACCTCATGTGAGTCGGGCTACACCTAGAGCGCCAATTGTCGAGCGCCCGGAACTCGAAGAGTTGCTCACCACCTCAAACAGCGGGGTGGGTATTGTCCCGCGGCCCGAAACGAATTCCTCCATTCTTAAATTCTTTATCCCGTATGAGTTCAAGGAAGCCAAGGCTGGAGAGATCGTCGCCTGGGTTGATTTGGAAACCGTATACAGACATCTCATCCAGGTGACCCACAGCCCCTCGAAGAGAGTTTTTCATCTCGGATATTCAGGATTTCAGCTTCCGCTGCCGGCCGGCATAGAAACGCCGGTGGATATTTCGAAGATTCCGGACCCGTCAGCTATACCTTACGGTGAGGTCCACCAGTTCCAGGCAACGGATATGCACGGCGGGACCATCGATGTTCTCGCCCTGCGGGTTCCGGTCCCAAACACGCCCTTTTTTGTTTTGGCGGTCGTGCCTTACAGCGAATTGTTCCTGCAGGATGCCCTATGGCGCCTGTTTGTGCTTCCGGGCGCGCTGGCCTTCTTTGTCCTGGCGGGCATGTGGCTTCTTCTTCGAATAAAGGACCAGAACCTGATCCTGCACATACGCCTGGATGAGTCAACCAAGGGGCAGGAGGAAGTTGCTCTGAAAAACCTGCAACTTAGAAAAGAAATAATCGAGCGCGAGGAAGCAGAAAAGGCATTGCGCTCCTCGGAAAAACAATACCGGAAATTGTATGAAGGAATGAGAGACGGGTTTGTAAGCGCTGATTGCACCGGTGTCATCACTGAATGCAACTCTGCTTTCAGGGAAATGCTTGGGTATCCGGGGGAAGAGATTTACGGACTTCCCTATGATTCGTTGACCCCGCCCGCATGGCAGCCTATCGAGGCCGATATCATTGCAGGCCAGGTAAGAGTGCGAGGATATTCCGATCTTTACGAAAAGGAGTTCCAGCGCAAGGACCGGACGACATTTCCCGCTGAGTTGAGGACATATTTGCTAACGGATGAGCGGGAAAAGGCAACGGGAACATGGACCATTCTGCGCGATATAAGCGATAGGAAACAGTCGGAACAGGAATTGCGAAGGGCAAAAGATGCCGCGGAAAAGGGGAATCAAGCTAAAAGCGAGTTCCTGGCCAATATGAGCCATGAACTGCGAACCCCGCTTCACCACATCATGGGTTTCCTGGAGTTGCTCCAATACGGAAGCGGGGGTGAGCTGAACGAAGTTCAGAAAACATTCGTCGACGACTCCCTTCAGAGCAGCCGTCACCTGCTTGACCTTATCAATGATATTCTTGACATATCCAAAGTCGAGGCCGGCAAGGCCGAACTGAACCTGGCCAAAGTCAACCTGCGAGCGCTTCTCGAAGATAGCATGAAGATGATTTCCGAGAATGCGGTCAAAAATCGCCTGACACTGTCAACAGAGATAATGGACATTCCCGACATCATATTTGCCGATGCGCGAAAGCTTAAGCAAATCATTTACAACCTTCTGTCAAACGCAGCCAAATTTACACCAAACGGTGGTTCGATCTGTCTCGGTTCAAGGTTGTCGGCCGAGGGGTTTCGAATCGATCCCAGTGATGAAGAAACCATTGGTTTGCCCTCCTCCCCCGAATTCCGTATGAGCGATCCCCGCAAGGGGGGCTCTCGAAGTGCGCTGGACCCGGGCGATGGCGGTGCGCCACAAGCAGGTGTTGATTTCATAGAGATTCTGGTCAGGGATGGAGGCATTGGCCTGGGAGCGAATGATCTCGAACGGATTTTTAAACCGTTTGAACAGGTTGAGAGTTCAATGGCCCGGAGATATCAGGGAACCGGTCTGGGCTTGGCCCTGACCCGGCAGTTCGTCGGATTGCACGGCGGTCGAATCTGGGCTGAGAGTGAAGGCGAAGGCAAGGGTTCCACTTTCCATGTCCTCCTTCCGTTGCTGACTACCGAGTAAACCGGACTTCCAAAGCGCGCCTTATGTGTACAGACTATTTGATTATGAAGGATGACGAAATGGAAATGAAAAGGTTGTTAGCCCGTCTATTTTTCTGTTTACCAATCGCATTGCTGAGCGTGGTGCTTTGTGGAACGGCATTCGCCGGCGATCTCGAGGATGTAAAGAGCACGGGAGTTCTCCGGCATCTTGGAGTGCCCTATGCAAATTTCGTCACCGGAAGCGGGGACGGCCTCGATACGGATATGATGAAGCTGTTCGCGCGGCATTTGGGGGTGAAATACGAATATGTGAAAACGTCCTGGGAAGATGCCTTAAGCGACCTGACAGGAGAGGGGATCAAAGGGAAAGGCAACGAGGTCCCTGTCAAAAAAAATGCGCCTAAGGGGGACATCCTCGCGAATGGAGTGACTATCCTGCCATCGAGAGAGAAAATCGTCTATTTTTCGACCCCGACCTTTCCCACACAGGTCTGGCTGCTCACAAGAGCCGACTCATCGACACAGCCGATCAAACCTTCCGACAGGATCGAGCAGGACATTTTGGCTGTAAAGTCCCTGCTGACGAGCCGGGATGTCAAGGAAGTGCTTGGGAAAAGGAACACCTGCCTCGACCCGGCCCTCTATGACCTGGAAGGATCCGGGGCAAACACCAGGATTGTTGAACTGGACCTTAACGAACTCGCCCCCGCACTCATCAATGGAGAATCCGAATCGATCCTGCTCGATGCTCCCGATGCAATTATCGCCTTGGAGAAATGGACTGGGAGCCTCAAAATAATCGGGCCTATTTCCGATGTCCAGAAGATGGGCGTAGCCTTTGCCAAAACATCACCCGAGCTTCGAGATGAGTTCAATTCGTTTTTTGACAAGTGCATCAAAGACGGGACCTATCGTCGCCTGGTCGAAAAGTATTTTCCCTCTGCATTTGTTTATTTCCCGGCTTTTTTCAGCGGGATGAAATAGGATTGGCCAATTGCAAACGAACTGGTTTTCCGCCGTCGTGGTGGACAAAAAAGGCAGAGCCGTTAGTGGCTCTGCCCTTTTTTCTTTGCTTTTCCTGGCAGGACATCTACTGGAGAGTGATCTTTACTCCCTGCGGGCCAAGGGTAAAGTCAACGCCCTGGTTGGTCGAGACGAGGTCCATAATGACCCCCTTGTCATTTCTCATCGTTTTGGCCCCGCCACCGCCGCCCACGGTCACGCCGGCCGCAACGGCAGCGAAATTCCCGCTGAAGTCGGCCACATTCTTTAGATTGTAGACCTTACCGTGGGCCGCCGCGTTCTTAATGCCAACGCTTCCGACGTTAAGTCCGTCGACTTTGAACTTGTACTGCTTTCCATTGAAGGTGAGAACTCCGCCACCCCAACTCAAGCCAATGCCGGCCGCCACGGAACCGGTCGATAGCTCGACGGTCGCATCCCACGGCATCTTCTCCTGAGCCGAAGAGGCAAGGATCGGCGACAGAACAAACAAACCTATGACCAGCAAACAGATAATTTTGAAGATACTCGATTTCCTCATTCCTGTTTCTCCTCTTTTCTGAAAGGACAACCGGATTGGACAGAGGCGCCAAGCCTCAAATCCCGAAACGTACCGCCCGCGAGGTTACCATTGCCCACTTGTCAAGTCAAACAATCAGCCATCGTCAAGCTCGACTAAATCACCGGGAAATCAGCCAATGATTCCGATTGTCCCCGGCCACCCATTCCGACCGAAACCGGCCGCGGCTCCTTTTTTCCCTTAAACTCATCCCATACCCAGCGAATTCATGATATCCGTGAGTGTAATCCCTCGCAACTTTGCTCATTCGACCGAGTATCGTTGCCATCCAATTGTTTTTATGTCAATAATACCCCTGTTTAGACAACACCCATTTCAAGGGCCGTGCTTTTGATCATCAAGATCCCTAGACGCTGCTTGCCTGGAACCGGCGCCATTCCCGCCGCGCTAGAGAGATTGGCATCTCTGTGCCCGGAAGCAGCTCGACATTACTATTCATTGAGGAGGCTGGAAGATGATAAAAATCGATAACATTCTTGTTCCTGTAGATTTTTCCGAAAACTCTCAGAAAGCTGCCCGGTACGGAACGGAAATGGCTCGCACCCTGGGCAGTAAACTATATATTTACCATGTGATTCATCAACGAATCATAGACTCGACTCGCGAACTAAGCCAGAAAGGCTACAAGGGAAAATTCATCGAAGTCATGCGCTCCCTTGTTCAGAGCCGCAAGGGCGATCTCGACCAGTTCGTGCCCGAGAGCTGGAGGGAAGGCGTCGAGGTGGAGTTTGAAGTTGGCAAGGGAAAACCGGTTGACGAAATCATCAAGTTTGCATCGGAAAAGCATGTCGATCTCATCATTGTGGGTACTGTCGGCAAGTCCGCGCTTAAGGCCGCTTTTACCGGCAGCGTCGCCTCATACCTCGTGGATCATGCCCCGTGTCCTATTTTTGTTGTGCGTCCCAGTGAGCGCGAATTCATATAGGTAGATTGCGGCATGCCGGGATTTACCAGGGTACTTTCGAAGGATTTGGCTGCTTCGGCGGACCTGAATCCTCGATCGATATTCCCGCGGGAGCAGTTCAATTATCTTTATTCAGGAGGCTGGAAGATGATCAAACTCAATAGCATTCTTGTTCCGGTGGATTTCGCCGACATTTCTCAAAAAGCCGCGCATTATGGAGCCGAGTTGGCTCGGGCCATGGGGGGCAAACTCTATATCTTTCATGTGATCAATCAGAGAATCATAGACTTGACCCAGGAACTGAGCCTGAAGGGCTTCTACGACCAGGAGTTCAGAGATGTCATGAACTCAATGGTTCAGGACCGAAAAAACGATATGAATGTATTCGTTCCGAAGATATGGAGGGAAGGCCTTGACGTGGAATTCGAGATCCGCAAAGGAAAACCCGCCGACGAGATCTTGAAGTTTGCAAAAGAAAAAGACGTGGATCTCATTATCGTGGGTACTACCGGCAAGTCAGCGCTACAGGCCGCCCTTATCGGAAGCGTTGCCCGCAATATCGTGAATCACGCTCCCTGCCCCGTTATCGTTTGGCGCCCCGGTCAGCAGGATTTCGTAAAATAGGCCGAGCCCTCGGGGGGCTTCCGGACAGCTTCCACTCAAACCGCGACTCGGGCCGTCTATCCCCAATGAAGTTGCTTTTAACGCATCTGCCGGGATGGACGCAACCGGTCGACATTGCGACGAAAGTCGAAATCCAGTCCATCCAGGATTTTTCTGGCCCCGGCTTTTGTATGAAGTCTTTATGGTCGACGGTGGGAATCGTTACCGGAAAACGTTACGTCCGGCGGAACGAATCCCCCCCGCCCCCCTTTAGAAAAGGGGGCGAAGTCAATGGCGGCTTTAATTGTTCGTGTCGGGCGGCCATGGGGAAGAAAAAGGCCCCAAAAAAGTGAAGGCCCGGTTTTTGCCGGGCCTTCACTTTTGTATGGAGGTGGCGGATTTACTTGAATAGAAGGTTAGGCAGCCAAAGCGAGATGGCCGGCACGTAGGTAATCAAGACCAGGTAGGCCATCATAACCAATATCCAGGGAGCGCAGGCCTTGGTCGTCTCCGTCAATCCCAGCCGTGAGATGCCGGAGGCGACGTAGAGGTTGAGGCCGACCGGCGGGGTGATCATGCCGATCTCCATGTTGACCGTCATGAGCACGCCAAGGTGAATCGGGTCGATTCCCAACTGCATCGCCATGGGAAAAATCAGCGGCGCGGTAATGAGCAGGATCGATGAAGGCTCCATGAAATTGCCGGCGGCGAGCAGCATCAGGTTGACCATGATCAGAAATCCGATAGATCCAAACCCAAGCTCGGTGATCCATGCGCTCAGTTCCTGCGGGATCTGCTCCGACGTGAGCAGGAAGGAGAAGAGCACGGCATTGGTGATGATATAAAGGATCATGGCCGACATGTTGGCCGCCGCGAGCAGTGTTCTGGGAACGTCTTTCAGGGTCATGTCGCGGTAGACGAAAACCGATACCACAAAGGCGTAAACGGCGCTCATCGCCGCAGCCTCGGTGGGGGTGAAAATCCCGGTGTAGATGCCTCCGATGACCACGACGATCAGCAGCAACCCCCAGACGCTTTCGCGAAAAGCACGCCATAATGTGGCAAAGTTCGCCCGTGGAAGGCGCGGGTAGTCGCGTTTATAGGCAACGAACCAGGTCACGAACATCAGCAGCGAGGCCAGCAATATCCCCGGAATTATGCCTGCTATGAACAGCTTGCCTATCGATGCATTGGTGGATACCGCATAAATGACCATGACGATGGAGGGCGGGATGAGAATCCCCAATCCTCCGGAGGTCCCGATTACGCCGACACCGAACTTCATCGGGTAGCCCTGCTTGACCATGGCGGGAAGCAGGATTGAGCCGATCGCCACAACCGTTGCGGGGCTCGAGCCGGAAACCGCGGCAAAGAGGGCGCAGGCAAGGACGCCGCCAAGGGCCAGGCCTCCGCGCAGGTGACCGACCAGGGCGGTGGCGAAGTTGATCATGCGCTTGGCCACTCCACCGTGCGTAAGGAAATTGCCGGCGAGAATGAAGAAAGGGATCGCCATGATCTCGAATTTCTCGATGCCGGTGAAGAGCTTGAGCGCCACGGCTTCGATCGGCACGTTGTTCATGGTGAAAAGAAAAGTCAAAACGGTCAAACCAAGGGAGATGGAGATCGGCATGCCGGTCAGCATGAGGGCTGCCAGCAGTCCGAAAATAATGAGTGCTGTCATGACTTGCCCTCCTGAGGGGGATGGACGACTCCGGCCGGGTGAATACCGCATTCCGGATCGAGAGGGACGACATCATCCATGCCGTCGACATGCCCCGCGTCATGGTGGGGCAGTTCGCCGGTGCGGATGAAGCTCGCGGTCACCTGTAGGAAACGGAAGCACATAAGATAGGAGCCGAGCGGTATCGCCGAGTAAAAGATCCAAACCGGCCATTCGAGATCGGGTGACACCGGTCCCCCGGTCAGATCGGGCCAGTCGAAGCCGAAAGTGGTGGCGACGGCATAGCGAAGTCCGACTTCCCATACGAAGTGAAAGCCCAGGGTACCGATTATCCCGGTAAAGAGGGCGCCGCCGAGCAGGCCGATAACAACGAATTTAGCGCGCGTTTTATCCTTCAGGGCATTAATGAATACATCGACGCCGACGTGAATGCCGGTGCGTACCCCATAGGCTGCGCCGAACTTCGCCATCCAGATAAACATGTAGATGCACAATTCCTGGGTCCAACTCATATTGAGGCTCAGCAGCCAGTCCTGTAGATAAGGGATTGGCCAGCCACTGGCGTAGCGGTGCACGACCGAGGCGAAAATAATCACCGTTGCGGCGCCTATCAGAGTGGCTACCAGCCATTCTTCCAAGTGATCGAGAAATTTCATCATCCCTGCCGATCTCCATCATTTTTACACGACCACCCTGCAGTGGGCAAAAAAGTGCCGCTGCGCCTCGGGGCACAGCGGCAATCATGCTTATTTCTTGAAACCGGATGCCTTGTATACTTCCTGGATCAGGTCGGCGCCGATGCGGCTTGCCTGCTCGTCATGAACTTTAATCAGGGCCGTTTTCCACTCTGCCCTTTCCTCCGGGGTGAGCTTGATCAGTTCGGACTTACCGGAAGCTTTCACCGCGGCCAGGTCCTCGTCGTTTTTCTGCTTGGCGATGTCATTGGCGAACTTCGTGGAGTCAACCATCGCCTTTTCGAGAGTCGTGCGGATGTCCGCGGGCAGCTTTTCCCAGAACCCCTTATTCACGATAACGGCATAACCCAGGTATCCGTGATCGGAGAGGGTGACGTATTTCTGCACTTCATGCATCTTTTGAGTGTAGAGATTAGAGGGCGGATTCTCGGTGCCGTCGACAACGCCTGTCTGCAGCGCCTGGTAGACCTCGGAAAAGGCCATAACCTGAGGTATGGCGCCGAGCGCGCGCATCTGGGCGTCGAGGATCTTGGAAGACTGGATACGCATCTTCTGGCCCTTGAAATCCGCCACCTTGCGCAACGGCTTGTTGGCGCTCATAACCTTGAAGCCGTTGTCCCAGTAGGCCAATCCCAAAACCCCCTTGACCTCCAGCATCTTGAGCAGCTTCTTGCCGACTTCGCCCTCAGTCACCTTGTGCAGCGCGTCATAATCGTCAAAAATATAGGGCAGGTCAAAAAGTTCGAATTCCTTTACGCCCAGTGGAGCGAACTTGGCCAGAGAGGGCGCAAGCATATGCACCGCGCCCAGTTGAAGCGCTTCCATCTCTTCCTTGTCCTTGTAGAGCTGGCTGTTGGGATAGACCTCAACCTTAACCGCTCCCTTGGTGCGCTCTTCGGCCAGCTTCTTGAAGTGCTCGGCCGCTTGCCCCTTGGGAGTGTCCACAGCCACCACGTGGCTGAACTTGATCACGATCGGCTGGGCTATGGCTGTTCCGGCAAATGCCAACAATACGGTTAAAACCGCCAGGACTTTCAATTTCATGTTATCCTCCGCTTTGTTAAGGTGACTCTTGTACCGCAGCGATATGGCGCCGACTGTCGACGCCGGCCTCCCGGCACGTTCCTCGAAATGATCCGGACACGAATTTGCCCGGACCCGGCTGCCTGCCATGGTCTTCCCTGCATGCGTTATCATTTGAAAACCAGATGACATTCATCATGCGGGAATAATCGGGTCTTACAGGCCGGCTCGGAAACCTTCGGTCTTTAACATGAGGAACAAAAAAAGACGTCCCGGTTAGTCTTCGCCATCCCGGCAGCCGACAAATGGCAGTGCGCTTCAATGGTGGCCTGCTCCGCGTGAGGCGAGGGTTTGTGACTGCAGCCGGGGGAGATTGCTTCCCCTTGGCAAAACGGAAATCACAAACACTATGAAGAGCTTCATGAGAATAATGGCAGGCACGGATCAGCTTCCATTCACTACAAAATGCTACGATGCCGGGAGAGGGAAACTGTAGAGGCCGAGAAAGCACGGATCAGCACGCAAGGCAGCATCGTCGGGTCGCAAGGAGGCCGTCCTTCCTTCCCGTTTACTATAAAATCCGACAGGATGTATTAAGGTCCGCTTTCCCCCGGATGACCCTCACCATAGGCTCATGGTCCCCGCCTGGGTCCAACTGTCGTGGAAGAGCGGCGATTCAGGCCTGTTCCGGTGAATGAACGGACTATTCAATTCCCATCGTCTACTATTTGAAAATTATTACCGTAAGAAGCAAAAAAACGCAACCAATTATAGATCAACAATTTGCACAAGGCTCAATCCTGCGAGATGTTGAAAAAGGCTGTCAGGGTGAGAATGTGGAAATTACGCTCATTTCGTCATTCCGGCGAACGGACATGACAGCCATGCAGGCACAACGAACAATGAAAGTCGTTACTGTCGTTACTGACTTCTCCCCCCTTTTCTAAAAGGGGGTCGGGGGGGATTTGTGTCGACCGGCTCCATGGGACTTTCATATAAAAAGCCGGAATCGAGTGTCTTTTAAGTTACTTAGAATGAAGGGCACTGGACCCCTGCTTTTGCCGGGGTGACGTTAGTCTGAGTTTCCAGCCAGATTGTGGGTAATCTAATCCTTTTTCATGTATCCATTCGTCTCCATTTATGCCGAGCATCCTTGGGCTATTCCTTGCCTGAAAGCCCCCTGAAGCGTTCTTCCATATCTTCCGGAAGCCGGGGATTCTTGTAGCGCACGACTCCCTTTGAATCGACAAGAAAGACGGTCGGGACCCCCCTGACCCCGAAGACATGCCCGAGTTCGAAATACCGATCGAAAGCAGAGGGGAACATGTATTCGGACTTGTTCCAATATGCACGGGCCTTGGTCTCTGAATCATTCATCGCGGTATTGACGGCGAAAACCGCAAGGCCTTTCGGACCTAGCTGTCCGGCCAGCCTGTTGATTTTGGGCAACTCCCGCATACAGTCCGGACACCATGTGTTCCAGAAGACCAGGAGCATGGCTTTCCCTTCAACGCTCGCTTTTGAAAAGCGGTTGCCCTCAAAGGTCTGAACGGTAAAATCCGGAAGCGTATCCCCCACTTCGATGCTCCAGACGGGGGAACAAATACCTGTCAGCAACCAGGCGACTATTAAAGCACTCCCTGCAATCCTCACCATATTCAGCCCCAAACCTATCCGGAAGTCATAAAAGCAAACCGTGCCCGAGCCGGGAATACCAGCGCCGCGAGGATACAAATAAGACGGTGGAACATATCCCGCAAAACTGCTAATTTCAAAGCGAATATAAAACGTGGCCGTATTCGGCCGATTGGAATGTCGAACTGGCCCCGAGACTTCCCAGCTTCGACGAATGTTGCTGAAGCTCTTGTCGAAAATATTAATAATCTAATTCTCAAAAGCAACGTTGGACATAGATGAACACGCTTGGCCTTACCAAACCGTACGCGGTCCGAAATGCATGGATAATCTGGGGACTCTTTTTCGTGATAATCTCCCTGGTCGTCGTTTTTCTGCCCCTTCAAAACCCACGAACGGTAACGCCCGTGTACCGGTCAGCCTCACTCGATTGGCTCGCGGGAAAGCCCATTTATGAGCCCGGAATAGGCGGTTATCTGTATCTGCCCCAGGCATGTATTCTGTTTGTTCCGTTTGCAAAATTGCCCTTTTCCGCGGCGGAAGTCCTCTGGCGGGCATTGTGCATCGGAATGCTCGCGGGTGCCGTTTGGAGGCTGGCGCGGCTCGCATCGATGGAGGGCTGCCCGAATCTTTTCCCTCTCCTGACCCTGCTCGTCATTCCAACGGCACTGGAATCAGCACGCAACGGTCAGATGAACATCCCGATGGCCGCGCTCATGACGCTCGCCGCCGTCGATCTGGCCGAACGGCGCTGGTGGCCCGCCGCTGTGTGGCTTGTGCTCGCACTGTCGCTAAAGCCCCTCATACTGGTCATGCTCATACTATCCGCCCTGCTCTTCAGGCCGATGCGATGGCGCCTTGCCGCCGGGATTCTGTTTGTGTTCTCTTTTCCTTTCCTGACGCAACATCCGGACTACGTCCTGGCTCAGTACAGGCTCTTTTTCCTCAAATCACAAGCCTCCGGCAACCCTGGCGGCCTCGCCACGTTCAGCGACCTGTTCGGAATACTCGGCACGCTGGGCATCCACTTGGGATTTACTATCCAGGCCACTATACGTGTTGCCGCCGGCATTGCGGCACTTGCCCTTTGCTGGATCGGGCTGAGGCGGTGGGATCACGCGCGCGGCACCTTGCTTTTCTTTGCTCTTACAGCCTGTTTCACCCTGCTTTTTAACCCGAGGACAGAGAACAACACCTATGTGGTGGCCGGAGTTCCGATGGCCCTGTTCGCATCCCGGGCATTTTTATGCGACAGCCGGCCGGTAACCGGGGGCTTGCTCGCGGCGGGTATTGTTTCTATCACGGCGAACTACCAGATCGCGGGAACCAACCATTGGTTGTGCCCCGCCGTGTGCCTTCTCTTTTTTTTCTACCTGGTCTATTTTCTTTTAGCGGAAAGATGTCCCGCATCGGGACAGCGGCGACTCGAGGACCTTTCTTCCATTCAACCGGGCAGGTAAAGAGCGGACGGAGGATTTCGCAATACTGTTGCTTATACCAGGTTGAGTTCAAGTTGTGCCCAAAGATGATGGGTTCCGCTACGCTCCACCCATCCTACATGTCATCCGGCCAAGGTTTATCGTAGGAGGGTGGAGCGTAGCGGAACCCATCAGATAAATCTTGAACGTAACCTGGTATTATCGGGTGCCCATTTTCTCCGACATCTTCTTTAACAGTTTGTAGAAGGGCTTCACTGTCTTATAGATGGGCAGTACGAGGAAAAACTCCGGGACGGAAAACCTGGCGCCGATTCTTTCCAGGGCAGTCTTTCTGTCGACCAGCCCCTTCTTTTTGGATTTCCAGAACTGGTAAACCATGTCCACTTTCAGGTAATATTTCGTGACACCCCATGAATTCATGTATGGCCGCGAAAGATAATCTTCCAGTATGCGGAAGAACTCATCGAAGTGAATAAGATTTCTGGCGTTTTCAGCGGTCTTCTGCCGCGAATGGACCCGAAAGGATGCAAGGGGTTCATCGATAAACGAGAACCTTCCCTTCTCGAGAAGGTGGAACCACATCTCGAGGTCGATCAACTGGTCGTAGCTTGCGTCGAACCCCCGCACGGAATCAGCCCGTCTGAACAGCACGACGGTAGGTTCCCCGATAAGATTTGCCTGCCTGATGAGGCAAAGGTGTATGATTTCCGTTCCGCTGTCGGTAAATCCTTTTTTGAACTCACGCATCACGCGCACGAGGCGTGAATCGGCATCGATTATATTCCGGGCGCAAGCCAGAAGAGAAACGGAGGGATCGCTATCCAGAATCGAAACCATTCTGCCCAGCGCCTCCGTCGATGCGAGCAGATCATCGGCGAACACGAACTTGATATACTCTCCCCTCGCCCTGGAAAGACAACGGTTCCAATTGCCCGCGAGACCCAGGTTGCGCTCGTTTACCTCAAAACTTACCCGCTCATCGGTGAGATATTTTTGCACCACATCAACGGTGTTGTCGCTTGAGCGGTCATCGATGATGATCAGTTCGAAATCCCTGAAATCCTGGTTCAGCACGGAATCGACGGCGGCGGGAAGATAGTCCGCGTAGTTATAGGTGGGTATGCATACACTCACTTTTGGCGAAACAGACATTTGGTCCCTTATTTCAAGTGGCGCCAGTTATGCCATTTTGCGTTCAAGCGCCGCCGCCCCATCCTCGGACGCGGTTTGAACGAGAATGAAACTTGTCCCTTCAAGTTTCACAAGAGTTGTGCCCAAAGATGATGGGTTCCGCTAGCTCCACCCACATGTCATCCAGCCAGGGTTTATCGTAGGATGGGTGGAGCGTAGCGGATCCCATCAGATAGATCTTGAACGCATATT
>Ga0351903_1009_pt1 | contig 21640 bp, 21 predicted proteins | sample BONcelHT113001D6_FD_206874 | JGI IMG/M metagenome (GOLD analysis project Ga0351903, IMG submission 206874) | Enriched cells from coal bed in the Powder River Basin, Montana, United States - BONCAT cells T11 rep1 HSBNCT.T11.300.1.D6 ... | reverse complement strand
CTGACAGACGACTCGAAGTACACGGGTACTGGCACACTCAGGCTTAATATTCTGAATGCGGTGTCCTCCGATGCAGGGACTTACAGACTGAAAGCAACTTGTTCAGAAACGCAATGTACCGGTGCAGCCGACGCAGTTCTGTCGATCACATCTCCGGTTGTCTCAGCAACCGACACTGCAGTCTGCGCTGGCAATACTGCTCATCTAGTAGGCTCAGTGACGACCGAGAATTGTGCTGCTGGCACTCTGACCTACAAGTGGTATCGAGTAGAGTTACCATCTGAAACCTCCCTGACAGACGACTCGAAGTACACGGGTACTGGCACACTCACGCTCAATATTCTGAATGCAGTGCCCGCCGATGCAGGGATATACAGACTCAAAGCAACCTGTTCCGGAACGCAATGTACAGGTGTAACCGAAGCAGTTCTTTCAGTCAACCAATGCGGATCAATCACTGTCACCAAGGATGCAATTCCAAGAGATTTAACTCTTTATAGCACACAGCAGTTCGCTTTTAGCAGCGATGTTCTGGGTTCGTTCAATCTAGTCGATGACGGGACAGGACTATCAAACAGCAAAACTTTTGATAACCTCCCTCCCGGTGATTACCAAATCATAGAGAAATCCCAAACCGGATGGATTCTAAATTTCATCGATTGTGTCGGAGCAGAGAGCGAAGATCTACCTGATGGTAATGGTAAGATCATCCACCTGGGAGTAGGCGAGAGTGCAACAGTGAAATTCGTGAACGCTCAATCCATCAGCCCCAGTCCGTTCATATTAGACCCGCTGAAGATAAACAAGACTGCTCTCAACACCTCCGTCCATAGGGGCGAAGATATCAGCTATACCATCGAGGTCTGCAATAAAGGTCCTGTGTCTCTGACAAATGTCAATGTGGTAGACGTCCTGCCCAAAGGCGTCGAGCTGGTGAGCACCTCCCCTGATCCTACTACAGCCCTTTCCTGGCACGTTGGCACACTCGCCCCCGGTGAGTGTTTTGAGGTTGGATTGAAGGTTAGGGTTCCAGTCACCAATTTCCATTACGACATGAGCCAGGGCGTAAAAGGCGAGGGCTTCGTAAATGTGTATAACAACTACGACACGACCGTGAATCCGAACTCGATAAATAACTGCGCCTACGCTACTGCAGATGGAGTTGGAACTGTATCCGACTGTGCCAGCACCTCAATAATCGAAGAACCAGGAACGCAGCTGAAGAGGCGTGAGTTCGGCAGCGGTGCTTATGCCAGCGAGGAGCTATCACAAGTCCGAAGCGAGAACAAATCCATAATCTCGGGCACAAGCCTTCAAGCTTCCTACCGACCTTCGACCTTCTCCCTGCCCCAAGGCCGCTCCATCAACTACAACACCCTCTGGACCGAGAAGTCCAAGGGCAGGAATACAGTGACTGGAGCTTCAATGACCGAGGAGTACACCTCAGCCACCAAGATCAATAAAGAGAGATCCATAGAGCTTGACAAGAACGGCTCGATCATGACCACAGAGGTGGAATTCGAAGGCCAGGGTCATATCGGAGTCCTCAAGAAGGAGACCCCCGATGCCCATCCCAAGGTCAAGACGATCTTCGAATCCCGGGAGGACTACGCGGGCAACTTCAAGATCTATGAGAAGGTGGATGAGTACGGCACCAGCGTAGTCTCGAACAAATCAACTTCGGGATTCGGCTACGTAGTCGTGGACAGGAAGATCCGGGACAGCCAGAGGACCTATGAATCGGGCACGGGCTCTTACCAGAGTGAAGAGATAATTGATACCCCGACCAGCTACATGGCAAAGAATATCAGCCTGGTCCATGCACCCGCCAGCTATAGTTACTCGCCGAGCTTCCGGGCCGATCAAGACATGAAGTGGAGTGAAGGCATGTGGTCTAAAGGCGGCGGCCTAAGTGGTGGGAACCTAATTACAGACATCGGTCCATCCCGTCTGCTCGCTGCCTCCAGCTGCCTGGCCAACGGCACGTCTCCGGGAACACTGATCAGCGAGAAGTACTCTTATCTAGACAACTTGCAGAAAGAGACAGTGTTATCGGGCCTGAACGAGATGAAGACAGAGGCCAGCTTCAGTGGCATGGCTGACTACAGAGTCCTATCGCATGGCACGAATGGCACGGACGTGGTGGACAATGAGGAGCGCTATGTGGGCAGCTATGACATCAATAGGCATGTCCTCCTCACAGGCACCTCGAAATACGACATACCCCACCTGACAGTTATCAAGGAAGGCCGAATCAAGAATGAGTGGTACAACAAGACGAATGCCACGCAGGCCGAGTACACCATAACGATAACCAATGACGGCAACCGTGCCCTTGCCCCAATCTACGTAAGGGACCTCTTCCCCGCAGGCACGCAGTACGTGAAGTCGACCATACGGCCCGCCAGTCTCACTGCCAGCGAAGCCAACTGGACTCTGATTCACCTGGGCATAGGCAACACAATAACAATAGGCCTCACGCTAAACGTAACCGAAGGCGCTCCGGGAAATAACTTGGTCAACCGTGTTGTAGCATGCGGATTGTCTGGTGATAAATCCGTGTGTGCCGGAAACTACTCTTCCCTGGAGTTCAGTTGGCTGACCTGCTGTCCACCCAAGGTTCTGGTCTCAAAGAAGGCATGGCTGGATGAGGCCGATCCTACCGTAGTCCACTATCGCATCATTGTGGATAACAAAGCGCCTGATAGCGTGGCTGTGACCGTGACGGATCAGCTAACAGGTGGCATGAAGCTGATGGGTGCATCCGTTGTGCCCAATTCATACGATGCCAACCAGATCGTATGGGCTTTGCCGGAGATCAAGCCTGGACGTTATGAGATCATAGACTACGCGGCAAGGGTTTTGCGGGATGGAGGTTACAGCAGCACCGTTCATATCGATGCTACGGCCATTAACGGCACAGGCTACGATACAATGGATGCGGCAGCATACATCGAGGTCACGCGCACAGGTGTCGCACCAAAGACATTCAGATACGGCGGCTGGGAGCCGCCCGCCTGGAACCTGAGCGCGCCGGAACCGGGTTTGAACACGGATCCTGAATTGGAATTAGAAGTGGAATCTGGAATTGAGGGCTGAGTTGTCGGTTTCAGCCTTTTTTCCAGATTTTGCGTTTTCTTTGCATTTATATTTAAATTTATAATATAATATTATGTAAATCAAAATTATTTTATTCCAAATGTTATAGTTATAGCTAATATTTAAGGACATTTCTTATGTAATCCTGCAATAAGACTATATAGGGCAATTACATAAGAACCTTTATTGATACCCAAAACCATCATTCACTCACTTAAGCACCAGGATCTCTCCGTGCTTCACGAGATAAGGGACCTCGTCGAGCGCCTCATCTTAGAAAGAGGCAAGCCGCCCCTGGCAGAGGAGCTGCCAGGCGACAGGGAGGTGTTAGATGTGCAGACGACAGGGTCGACTACCTACCGTCTAGAGAAGGTCTCCTGCGGCAAGAACTGCAAGGGCTGTCCGCACGGTCCCTACTGGTATGGTTACTGGCGAGAGAACGGCAAGACGCGCTCCAAATATATTGGCAAGAATCTAAAATCTACAGAAACAGAAACTAAAAAGGTGTAGTAGATGATAGGCAATATTAACAAGATCAAGATATTGGTTTTGCTGCTGGCAGTAACCATGCTCTCCGGCTGTGTTTCACAAGATCAGTCCTCTTCCGCCACTTCTCCCGGCAATGCTTCCGACAGGATCAAGGTGGCCACAACCATAGCTCCTCTGGGCGACTTTGTGAATGCGGTGGGCGGCGAGAAGGTAGAGGTCACAGTGGTAGTACCGCCGGGAGCCGAGCCCCATACCTTCGAGCCCACGCCTTCTCTGATGATGGATGTGGCCAAAGCCGATCTATATATAATGAATGGGGCGGGTCTCGAATTCTGGATGGACAAGCTGCTGCAGGCCAATAAAGAGATGATAGTAGTATACTCTTCTCAGGGCATTGGCTTGCTGCAAGAGAGCGAGGATGAGATAGATCCGCACATCTGGCTTTCTCTGCGAAATGCCGCTGTGCAGGTAAATAACATCTGCGCCGGACTGATAGAGGTCGATTCGCAAAATAAAGATTTCTATATCAAGAACCGAGACGCTTATTTAGAAACGCTAAAAGCCATGGACGTAGAACTGAACAGGACCTTTGCCGGCAAAAAGAACAAAATCTTCATTGTGCACCATCCCGCCTGGACCTACTTTGCCCGGGACTACAATCTATCCCAGGTGCCGCTCATGGAGAACGAGAAAGAGCCGGGCCCCAAATACCTGGGAGAGGTGATCGACCTGGCCCGAACGAATAATATAACTACCATATTCGTTGAGCCGGAGTATAACCCTAAGGCAGCCGAGGTGATGGCGCGGGAGATGAACACCGGCATTGTGACTCTAGATCCCCTGGCTAAGAACTATCTTGAGAATGTGGCCTATGCCGGAAGGGAGATTGCCAAGAGCCTATCATGACAGAGAAGATAGTATCCATAAAGGGCCTCTGGATCTGCCGGGCAGAGCACGCCGTCCTCGAGAACATAAATCTGGAGCTGCAGGCCGGCGACTTTCTTGGGCTGATCGGCCCCAACGGAGGCGGCAAATCCACCCTGCTAAAAGCAATGCTGGGCCTGATCAAGCCCGACCGGGGCAGCATTGCCCTCTTCGGGCTGCTGCCCGCGGCGGCGCGTAGCCGCGTTGGCTACGTGCCCCAGAAGACCGTCTTTGACCAGAGCTTCCCAGTCAAGGCACTTGATGTAGTGCTCATGGGAAGATACAGCCGTACCGGACTCCTGCACCGCTACGGCTCCCAGGATCGCCAAGCAGCGCTGCGGGCGCTGAAAGCCGTGGGAATGGATGATCGAGCAGAGCGCGAGATCGGTGCTCTCTCGGGAGGAGAGCAGCAGAGGGTCTTTGTAGCCCGCTCATTAGTATCCGATCCAAAGCTGCTCCTCCTGGATGAGCCCACGGCAGGAGTTGATTCCGCACAGCAGACGGAGTTTTACGATCTGCTCTGTCACCTGAATCGCGATCTTCACATCGCCATTGTGCTGGTCTCGCATGATGTCACCGCCATCTCCAAGTACGTGAACAAGATCGCCTGCTTAAACCAGCGCCTTTATTATCACGACTCTAAGGAACTCTCCAATGAGGACATCGAAAAGGCCTACGGCTGCCCGGTGGAGATGATAGCGCACGGCACGCCCCATCGGGTCTTGAGGGAACATGATTGATTTGGATTTTCTCCAGTACGACTTCATGAGAAATGCCCTGGCTGCGGGCCTGGCCGCCTCGGTGCTCTGCGGCGTAATTGGAATATATGTAATTTTAAATAAAATCGTATTCATCAGCGACGGAATCGCTCATGCAGCTTTTGGAGGCATTGGTCTTGGCTACTTCCTGGGCTACGATCCGCTGGCCTTCGGAATAGGATCGGCCGTTTTAACCGCTCTCGGCATAGGCATGGTCAGCTCCCGGGCGCGTGTCTCGGAGGACACGGCCATTGGCGTCTTCATGGCCACCGGCATGGCTTTAGGAATAATGCTCCTTACACTTTCCCAGGGCTATGCCAGAGACCTTTATGGCTACCTGTTCGGAAATATTTTAGCCGTGACGAGGAGCGATGTGCTGCTTATTTCGGCCCTCACATTGATCATCCTGGCTCTCGTCTTTCTGCTCTACAAAGAGTTTCTTCTCCTGAGTTTCGATCCTGTATACGCAGAAGCCATCGGCCTTCCCGTGCAAAGCCTTCGTCTCTTACTCCTGTCCATGGTGGCCTTTAGCGTGGTCATTCTCATCAAAATCGTGGGGATAATCATGGTCATAGCGCTCCTGACCATTCCCGGCGCTATAAGCCGGCGGCACATGAAGGGCCTGCCCGCTATCATGGCCGGCTCCATATTCCTGGGCGCGATCTTTGTAACCATAGGGCTCTTGATATCTTATGAGCTGGATGTTCCCTCCGGAGCGACCATAATTCTGACGGCTGCCGTCGCCTTTTTCCTGAGCACCATGCTTTCCAGATAGATAGGCTTAATTAAGGGATGCAAATTAACCTAAAAGAGGATGAAGCTCCTGCATGTCATCAGCATTCTGCTTCTTCTTGCCGGGGCGGGCCAGGCAGAAGATCTCATATTTTTCGCAGATGATCACTACAAATCCCTGGGCCGGCCAGAGCTTACAGCCTCTGTGGCCAATCCGGCTTTAGTCCCTGGTGACAGTATCCTGCGAATAAACCTGGCTAATTTAGGCGAGCTGGAAGAGCTGATGCCCATCAACGAGAGCGGCTCAAATGAAGATATATTGCTGGAGATGAAAGCGGAGATGCAGAGCAGTGATGCCCTGAACATCAATGCCGACCTGACTGGAGAGGGACCCATAAAGGTGAAAACCGGGCCGCAGCATAACAAGCAGCACATCAAGAATCTTCCCCCAGGAGCTGCGGCAGTGCTGCAGTTTAATATCACCGCACAGAAGAATGCAAGCGGCTGGTATGCCCTTCCCTTAAGAGTTGATTATGAGAGGCAGGTGGATGTGAGCGTGAAGCGCGGCGAGGTCTTTCCCCTCTATGAAGCGGAAAGGCAAAACCTCACTGTTCAAGTATTTGTGGCTGGAAATAATGAGCTCTTGCGCATTTCCGGAACTAAGTCCGAGCTCTATGCGGGGGGAAGCGGAAATCTGAGGGCGGCAATCAGCAATCATGGCGCCATTTTGCTTCATAATTGCTCGGCCAAGCTCCTGGCTGCTCCTCCCTTCTACGTAGAAAGCCCGGCTGTTGAGCTGGGAGACCTGGCCCCTGGATCGTTGGCTGTAATCGCATTCACAGTGCGCGTAGATGGAAATGCCGGCCTGCAGGATTACCAACTGGGCTGTGAGATTGATTGCCAAGAGAAAAGCATAATTGTCCCCCTGCAAATCACTCTCTATCGCGTCGGGGTTTTAGGAAACTTTGCAGGACCAGTATTGGGGGGCCTGGCTATAGCTGGCCTGGCAGCTTTTCTGATATGGAAAAAAAGGGATCAACTCTTCCGTCGCAAGAGAAGATGGCGGCAAAAATGACAGAAAAATCGGTCGAAGCTAAGGGAATTCATAAGAGTTATAAGAGCTTCTTGGGGAGCAGCAACACGATCCTTCAGAACATATCCCTGGATATCGAGGCGGGAGAGATCTTCGGTCTGCTCGGCCCTAACGGTTCAGGCAAGACCACTCTCATCTCCATATTCTCCACTCTTATCTATCCGGAGCAGGGCAGTCTGCTCATCCTGGGAATGGATGCGCGCCGCGACAAAGGAGAAATCCGCAAAGCCATTAATATCAGTACGGCCAAGCCCAACTTCCCCTGGAGCTTGACTGTGCAAGAGAACCTGCGTCACTACGGCATGCTCTACGGCCTTTACGGTTCACTCCTCTCCCGGACGGTAGAGGATCAGATCGATGCCTTTGAGCTAGGCGAGTTTCGGGATATGAAGTTCGAGAACCTCTCTACGGGCTTAAAGCAGCGTCTCTCTCTGTCCAAGGCCATGCTCAATCGCCCTCGTCTGCTGTTCCTGGACGAGCCCACCACGGGTCTTGATCCTGATATCTCCATAAAAACCCGCATGCTGATAAAGAGAATTCATGAGGAGGAGAACATCTCCGTGGTTTTATCCACCCACTATATGCCTGAGGCGGAGATGCTCTGTGACCGGATTGCATTTCTGCGCAAGGGTAAGATCGTGGCAATGGACACGCCCCGCAATTTAAAGAAGCATCTGGGGCTGGGAGAGAGGGTGGTGGTCTCTTACGAAGGGCCGGCAGATCTCGCGGTCCTGGAGAGCATGGCGGGCGTTTTAGGCATAAAAGCGGAGAGGGGCCGGGTGGAGATTGTGATCGACAGAAACGAGGATATTTTAGACCGGATCATCAAGCTCTTTTGCAATGCCAGAATCCTTGACTTAACCATAAAAGAACCCGATTTGGAGGATGTATTCATTGAACTGGCAAGGTGAATTGAACAAGTACTTGGCTAGCGCCTACAAGAACTGGATCATCTCCAGGAGGAACATCTTCACAGTATTCGAGCTCTTCTTCTGGCCCATGATCAGCCTGCTGTCCATTGGTCTCCTCACGCGGTTCTTGAAGGTGGAAGGCTCGATGGTCTCCTTTCTATTAGTGGGCGCTATTGCTCTTACCATTTTGCAGGTGGCCCAGATCGATGTCGCCTACGTTCTTCTATTCGACATGTGGTCCAAGAGCATCAAGAACACTTTCATCGCCCCGGTTCACAGCTACCACCTGATCTTTGGAGCTTTGCTCTTCGGCGTCCTGCGGGGCAGTGTGGTCTTCTTCATCCTGGCGATAGTCAGCCGCTACCTCTTTGGCTTCGATTTCCGGGAGGGCGGCCTTATGCCGGTGCTGATATTTCTGGCAGGAGTTTTTGCCATGGCAGCAGTCATCGGCATAGCAGTCTGCATATCCATTCTCACATTCGGCCAGAAGGCGGATGTTGCCGCCTGGAGCCTGAGCGGTCTGATCCTGCTCGTGAGTGGAATTTACTATCCCGTAGAGGTGCTGCCTCCCGTGCTGCAAGCCCTGGCCAGAGCCATTCCCCTGACCTATTTCTTAGAATACTACAGGTCAATATTTATTCCCGGCCCGCACCATCTGGCCATTGGTGCATTTCTGGCCGCGTTCTATCTGGTCCTGGGGCTGATACTCTTTGATCGCGCCATTGAGAGGGCGAGAAGGACAGGCATCTTGCTGCGGCTGTCGGAGTAACATAGCAGAGAAGGCATCAGATGGGCAGGCATTAGAATTTAAAGGATGATATGTTCTGGTTTGTGAGGTGTTGGGATTGATAGAAGGCATTTTGGGTCGCATCCCGGTAGGAGACAGCCAACCTGTGCGGCTGATGGGGATAATCAATCTCAGCCGTGAGTCATTCTACAAGGGCTCAGTGGCCGGCCCCCATGAGGCACTTTCCCTCGCGGCAGCTATGCAGGAGCAGGGCGCGGATATTATCGACCTGGGAGCCGTCTCCACTGCACCAGGCTCTCCTCCCATAAGCGAGGCCGTGGAACGAGAGAGGCTCTTTCCCGCCCTCAAGAATATCCTGGACAACCTGGATATCAACATCTCTATAGACACGCAAAGGGCCAGCATTGCGGGCGATGCCCTCTCTAGCGGTGCCGCTTGCATAAACGATGTCTCCGGCCTGTCTGACCCCAATATGGCAGTCAGTGTGGCCGAGCATGACGGCTCTTTGATCATTATGGCCTCTCGGCAGAGAGCAGGCGATCTGCTCCAAATAAACGAGATAATTGCCTTGCTGGGAGAAAGAGTGAGGGCCGCGGCCCAGGCCGGCATATGCCCGGCCAAGATCTCCGTTGATCCGGGCATTGGCAAATGGATACCGGAAAAGACTCCTGCCCACGATCTTGCCATTTTGGACGGCATGGAGCGGCTGCGCGTTTTGCAGCGGCCGGTGGTCGCGGCTATTTCCCGCAAGTCCTTCATCGGGGAGCGCCTGCATAAGCCCGATCCATTCCAGAGGCTGGATGGAACGCTGGCAGCCACGGCTATAGCGGTCTATCTGGGGGCGCATATCGTGAGGACGCATGATATCTCGGCCAGCCTGGATACCATAGCCATGGCAAAGGCCATCCGGGGCCGTCCGGCAGAGGCCGGGGACGAGGAGCTGGAGGTAGAGGTGCTGGGCTATTTGGGCCATGGCGAGGATATGGCCGAAAACCTTCGCAGGACGGAAGTGGATGAGCGAGGAGTACGCACGCTCTGCAAGAAAAGCTCTTTTCGCATCCTGGCCGTGCGCGGTGTTAGCAGCATGGAGGCCATAATAATAAAGCAGGAGATGCTGGCACGAGGCGGAGATGCCGCTATTCCCAAGCTGGCTCTTCGCTGTGACCCCCGGCCGGAAGAGGTTTTAATATTCGGCACCTCCCATCAGATAGCGGGCCTGGTAAAGAACTTGAGCAGTCAGCCTTTTCGGCTCTCCTGCCTGGCCGCGAGGATAGATGAGGCCACTACTATGATAGAAAGCCCAGAGCGATTCAGGTGAGTGTATTGCAGGTTTTAGGCATAAAGACGGATCTAATAAGCCCGGGCGATGACCTGGTGGAGTCTCTTGAGAAAGCCATGGCCGGATCGGGCCTGGATTTGCAGGACGGCGACATTCTGGTCGTCTCGGAGAGCACAGTGGCTACCGCAGAAGGGCGCGTTGTTGCTCTGCATGATGTCACACCCGGGCCTCTTGCACTCTCTATGGCTGCCAGGTACAGCAAAGATCCGCGAGAGATGGAGCTGATCCTCCAAGAATCAGACGAGATAATGGGAGGCATACCGGGCGTGGTGCTGACGCTGCGAGAAGGCTTTCTTTATCCCAATGCCGGCATCGATAACTCCAATGCCCCTCCCGGGCATGTGGTTCTATTTCCGGCGGATGCACAAAAATCGGCATTCGAGATTAGAGAGCGCATGGCGAAAGGCAGGAGGATTGCGGTTATCATCGGCGACAGCCGGACTCATCCCCTGCGACTCGGCTGCGTAGGCGTGGCCCTCGCCTGTGCGGGCCTGGAACCAGTAGAGGACGCGCGAGGCCAAAAGGATCTCTTCGGCCGGGAGCTCAAGATCACCCGCAAGGCGGTGGCAGACAATTTAGTCTCTGCCGCTCAGATAGTAATGGGTGAAGGAGACGAGGGAATTCCAGCCGTGATCATAAGAGACGCGCCTGTGCAAATCAGCGAGAAAAGCACAGTTATGCCCACCATCCCACCCCAGGAATGCATGTACATCGGCGCACTGCGCTGTGCCCCCCGTTCTTACACCGGAGGGTATGATCATCTCATCGAGCAGGCTAAAGAAGCATTAAAAGATGCCTATGCCCCTTACTCCGGATTTAAGGTGGGCGCGGCGCTGCTCTCCAGGAGCGGTAGGATCTACTCGGCTGGCAATATTGAGAGTGCTGCTTCCGGGGCGGGCATCTGCGCGGAGAGGGCGGCCCTGGCAAGAGCCATCGCCTCTGGAGAGCGCGAATTTGAGGCGGTTGCGATAGTTGGAAATGCTGCCGAGCCAGTATCGCCCTGCGGCATATGCCGGCAGAGCCTGATAGAGTTCGGAGAGGATATTGTTGTCATCATGAGCAATGCGAAAGGTGATGCTTTGACGGCTAAGGTCTCCGATCTCCTGCCCAAAGCGTTTACTGGCAAGTGCCTGAGATAGCTCAAAGTTTTTTTTTTGCAATTAATATTCTCAACCTATAATCAAAATTATTAATTAGTATTGCAAATTTTCAAAAAAATTATGGAAAAAAGAATGTCCGGAATTCCGGGCATCCTTAGTGAGCCTCGGGGAGCAGATCCTTGCCGGGCGCCTTGCGCTCCACCGTATCGAGCTTGCACTCGGTTGGGCCGCAAACCAATACATCCTGCTCCTGATACTTGGTGTACGGATTTTCAGGGATGGTTGTATCCAGGCCCATGGAGGCGGCCATGAGCTCTACAACGTCCAAGACCTTTATGCCGGATTTGGCGTCGTTTCTGCCGTCCATGATGTTCCTTCGGCAGAATGGGCAGGTGGATGCAATGATATCAGCGGATACTTCCTCTCCGTCCTTGACCCTGGCTTTGGCACAGTCCAGTGCCAGGTCGGGAATGCCGGCCTTAACGCCGCCGCCTGCGCCACAGCACCTCTGCAGGGCTCTGTTGCGCACCATGTCTCTGAACTTCACACCCGGGATGGATGTGATGCAGTCACGAGAGGCTTCAAAGGCCCAATCCTTTCCCTTGAGGTGCATGAGATGCCTGCCGTTATGGCATGGGTCATGGTATGTGACCGAATAATTCAGTGGAATCTTGTATTCTGCTTCCCCCTTTCTGATCTTCTCTCTGAGGAACACAGAGAGCGGCATGGTCTCGTAGGGGATGTAGCCCTCATACCACATGGGCCAGTCGACTGCTGCATTTCTAAGACATCCGGCACAGGCGAAGAGCACGTTCTTCGCTCCTGCGTCTTTGAGAGCATCGACATTATGCACGGCATGCTCGGCCATGACCTCTCTCTGGCCGGTCCTCACCATGGCAGAAGCACAGCACCATTCATCCTTTCCCAGCATCGCGAAGGGGACGCCAAACTTATCCAAAATCCTGACCGTGGCTACTCCCAATGCTTGTTGCCGGTAGGCTGCAGTGCAGCCTGCGAAGTATACGATATCACCGGATTCCTCTACTTTGATGTCCTTCGGAACCCAGCATAGCCGATCCTCTTGCTTGGCCATGTAGGGATTTCTATCTGCCCTGACGAGCTTGGGAAACATGGACTGTTTTCCCACGGGCCCATCACCGCGCGCTACCAGGTTAGGCCGCATGGCCTCCCAGAGTTCTACGGTCTTGATTCCTGCTTCACAGACCGTGCCGCAAACGCCGCAAGTGGTGCAGCTGTATGTATCCTCGGTGAAGACCTTCATCTCATCGTCAGTAAGGGGCTTGGGGCCGAAGATCTTGGCGCGCAGGCTCTGGCTCTTGGCCTGCAGCTCTCTCCACCTTGCGTTCTTATACATGGGAGTAATGCCGGGCCGATCCGGTCTCACCGCGAAGGTCGGGCACCATTTCATACACTCCTGGCACCTGTTGCAGCCATCTACCTCCATGAGCTGAGTGGACAGCATATAGCCCGTCATCAAGGGCTTGGAGCCTTTTTGATCTGCCATTCTTATTCTCCTCCTCGGTTGGCTATCAGGGTCATGGGTGTAGCTATGACGTGGATGTATTTGCTCCATGGCAAAACCAGGGCGAATAGACCAATTGCCAGGACGGTGTGAATCAATGCAAAGTGAGGTGCATAGATGGGATATTCAAAAGCATTTCCCAGCAAGAAAGAATTGCCGCGCATCCACTCGGCATAAAATCCGGTGATGGTGATGAGGAACACGGCGCCAATCAAGAATGCGTCATAGGCGCTGGTGTTATCCCTGACGAACTTAAGCAGGATTCTCCTGGATACGGCGATGGTGGCTCCGATGAGGAGCAGGTAGCCGAAGATATCGAAGGGCAAAGCCAGCATCTCTTTGACCAGTTCCGCCTCATGGGCAAGACCAGCCAGGTTGAAATGCTCTATTATATCCAGGAATAGAGCAAATCCTGACATAGCCGCCAGAGCCAAAAATCCATAGAACATGGACATGTGCATAACCCATCGCACCGGGCTTCTGGCCAGCGTCCTCCTCAATAGAAGGACATCAAGCACAACTGTCCTCAAAAATACCCATAATCCGTCCTTAAATGCCTCGTGAATCCAGGTGGCAAGGAAGAGCCAGAAGCTATTGCGCAACTGGTCGTGGTAGCCGGTGGATCCGAGGCCCCATTTCTTAAAGTTGAAATATATACCATATATCCAAACAGCAAGTACAATAACTGTCAGGAATATCACAAGATTAAAAGTGAGGCCCAACGTGTAGAACGCCATCTCATTTCCTCCTCGTTATATTTATCATTATATCTGGGCGATACGACCATCATTTGTGTCCAACTTACCTGACAACTAATACTTAAATATTCCCTCACCGCCGCCTGAAATTGCTTCTTATTGGACGGAGTTCATAAGAAATCGGATCTGCAAAAATGCTCTGCGAATCATTCCCTGCAGCATCTCGCCATTCGCTTTTGCCATGTATTTGACGCTGGGAAGAAAATCGGAAAATCGCTAGAATACTAAATGGCTTTCAGGGCGCTGTATTTGGCAATTAGCGCCAAAAAAGATTAGTCGTTCGGATTCTTCTTTGGGCCTGGGCCGCGAAGGCCACCCGCAGGCCCAATCTTGCATCAAAGGATTTGTGGTCTTTTCTTCTTGGGCCACTGGGGTCCGGGCTCTGGTCCCTGGGGCATATCCCAATTCGCCGGTCTCATGCCTGTGCGGATGCCTGCGGCATCTTCAAACAAGTAGTCTGCTTCGAATTTGAGCAAGTTTCCTCCCAATTAATGGGATTCTTAGGTTTGCATTGCAGTCTAATTTTCTCGATATTAAACGAATCTGCGTTAGACAATAATCGAATATAAGGATTTCGGTTCTGCTTGGCAAAGCCTTAAAGATCAGCTCCAACCTATTTCTTACGACCATGTCTCAGATCAAATTTTTCAGCACCAACGGCCATCCCGAGCGCGTGGACTTTCGAGCGGCGCTCTTGATGGGCCAGGCCCCGGACAAGGGGCTCTATCTGCCGGAAGAGATCCCTCAAATTCCCAGGAGCCGGATAGGGCAATTTTCCAGGATGAGCTATCCGCAAATTGCCTACGAGGTCATCAAGCCTTATTTGGGCGATCTGGTCTCGGAATCCGACCTGCGGGCAATGCTGGAAGACGCCTACAATTACGATGTACCAGTAGAACGAGTCTATGACGAAAAGTATGTAATGCGGCTGGATCGCGGCCCCACCTGCTCTTTCAAGGACTTTGCCGCCCGTCTAATGGGCCGTCTGATCCAGTACTTCCTCAGAGTGGAAGGCAGAAGCATCCTCATCCTCACCGCCACCTCGGGAGACACGGGCTCTGCTGTGGCTCATGCCTTCTATGGTCTTGATAATGTATTGGTGGTAGTATTATTCCCTGAGAAGGAGGTAACACAGAGGCAGCGGCGCCAGATGACCACCCTGGGCAAAAATATCTTCCCCCTGGCCGTGAAGGGCAAGTTTGATGACTGTCAGGCTCTGGTCAAGCAGGCATTTGTCGATCCCGATCTCTCTGCTCTCAATCTCTCCTCAGCCAATTCCATCAATATCGGCAGACTGCTGCCCCAGGCCGTCTATTACTTCTATGCCCACTCTCGTGTGGCACCGCAGGGGGAAGAGATCATCTTCTCGGTGCCCAGCGGCAACTTCGGAGACCTCCTGGGCGGCCTTTTGGCCTTGAATATGGGCCTTCCCGTGCAAAAGTTCGTGGTGGCAACCAATGAGAACGATGAGTTCCCGCACTTCATGGATACAGGCATCTACGAGCCTATCCGGCCTAGCAAAAACTGCATCTCCAATGCCATGAACGTAGGCCACCCCAGTAACCTCGCCCGCCTCTTTTGCCTTTACGGCGGTCAAATGGATGAAACCGGCCTCGTAAGCAAGCGGCCGGACCTGGCGGCCATGCAAAAGGATCTTTATGCCGTCTGTATCACGGATGAGGAAACCCGCCAGACCATCAAGGAGGCATACAGCCGGCACAAGCTCCTTCTGGAGCCGCACGGTGCTGTGGCCTGGGCAGGGCTCATGAAATATCTGGAAAAATGCGGAGACTTTTCTCCTTGCGTCTCCCTGGAGACGGCCGATCCGGCCAAGTTCCCGGAGGAGATCGTTCGAGCCACCGGCATAAATCCGCCTCTGCCTGCAGCCATGGCCCGGCTGGATGAGCTGGTGGAAAATTTTGAGATGATAGATGGACAGTACACCTCTTTGAAGGATTACCTGAGGCGATTTCTTTAGAGGTGACAACAAGATGTCAAGGCAAATTGAGGGCATATTCTTCGATGATATCGGCAGCTTTCCCCTGCCCAAAGGGGTCAGGCTGAAAAGCCTCTCTCGCGATCAGTATCTCGATCTGGTGCGCGATGTTCTGGCTCAAAAGAGCCGTGCCGGGGTAGAGGTTCCTACTTATCCTCAGTTCCGGGATATGATCCGCATGTTCATGGACGGCATCGAGAATCCGGCTTTAACGGAGAGCCCCTACCTGATCAAAAAAGAGAATGCCAAGATAATGGAGCTAGAGGGGGTGCCGGTGGGCCAGGATGTGCGCGTCTGCGTCACCGGACCTGTGGAGCTTTATATCTCTGTCTTCGGGGCCACGCATTATCCGGATATTCTCAATAACCTGGCGAAGAGCGTGGCCAGGTTCTTTTGCGTGGCTTTGGAAGAGGGAAGTATGTCTGTTGCGTCTTTGGACGAGCCGAGCCTTGGTTTGAACTCCAACATAGTCTTTTCTGAGGATGAGATCCTTGATGCCCTGCAGATCGCGAGCGAGCCCTGTCAGGGCATGGACTGCGAAGTACATCTGCATTCGCCCCTTTATGCCGAGGCCTGTGCTCGCGTTCCCGGCATCAGCATCGTGGGCATTGAGTCGGCGGCACATCCTGACTATCTGCAATTGATCGATAAGAAGGTCCTGGAGGAGACGGATAGTTATCTTCGCGCGGGGATCGCGCGCACCGATATATTGTCCATGTCCGCCCGCTTGAACGAACAGTTAGGCATAAATCTCTGGCAGGACATGCCGAGGCTGGAAAGGGAGATCCTGGAAAAGGAATCGCCCCAGGTCATGAGGAAGAGGCTGGACAGAGCCTATGCTCAATTCGGAGACCGGCTGAGGGCGACAGGTCCCGATTGTGGCCTCGGGTCCTGGCCCAGCCAAGATCTGGCGGGCAGGATGCTGGCCAATTGCGCCGCAGCAGTGAGATCTTTCCGCCTGGACGGCGCATTGACAGGCGATACCGGACTAATTGGGGACTAATTCCAGACACTGGTAAACCTGAAAAGACTGGCCGGAAAAACCTGAAATAAATAAAATAGCAGGGCCTGATTTGTGATATTACCGCTAACTGGTTAAGAGCTAGCTTTTCAAATATAAATATCACTGAATCGAATAAACATATTCAAATCATTGACATAAATCTGCAGATATCGCCGGCCACTAGCGCTGAGGCATAAATATTTTACCTATTGAGTTACTGATATCAGTATATCTAATTAAGGATTACTATGATTACCATTATCTATAAATATTTTAAGAGCATTGGTAAGTGGCATGAAGCTGAGGGTAGTTAGTTCAAAAAAGGAGATTACCGACCTAAACAGGAACGAGCAGTTGGTTCATCTGGCTTTCCGAGCCTCCAATATGGACGTAATGAACCTGGTCCAGTCCTGTCCGCGTCTGCGAGCCGTGCAGATTCCGCCGTCCTACCATGAGACCATGTCCAAGGCCGCCCAGCAATTCCTGGAGATTCAGGGTGTGCAGCTCTTGCGAGGAGATGTTTGGGGCCATAGGAAGGACATCGATGAGTATTATGCCATAGGCGAGAAGGTTGTGGGCCGAATATCAAACCTCATGACGGAAGGCAACAGCATCGAGGAGACTGTAAAGAAGCTGCAAAGGGAGACCAAGCTCTCGGAAGACTTGATCCGCTATATTCTCAAGGAGCAGGTGATGGCGTAAAGTGGACGCAGACTTAAGGAGCCGGCGGTACGCCAGCCCTCAGTTTTTTTGCAATCAATTGAGCTGATCTATTGTGCATTCTTGCGGCTCTTTGTCATCTCTGGTGCGCAGGAACACCGGTGCGCGAAGGTGGCCGTCCTTAGTGACCTCCAGGGCAGAGACCTGCACCACCTGGTGGGGCTTGACCCATCTTGCCGGTGGCGTTGCCGGTGCATTGACGAAGGGAGAGAGGTCCTGGATCGAAAACGCTCCCGCAATCTCCGCCAGCTCTTTATCTGTAAATCCTGATCCGACCCGTCCTACATATTGCAGCAGGCCGTGGCTGTATGCGCCCAGGAGAAGGCCGCCAAAGTAAAGGACTCGCCCTCCTTTTCCCGGAATATAGCCCCCTATCACCAGGTCCAGCTTGAGGCTTTTTTTGATCTTTATCCAGTTTTGACTTCTCGTGCCCGGCTCGTAGACGGAGTCCAGCCTCTTGGCCACGATTCCTTCAATTCCCATCTTCAGTGCCGCCTGAAAATAGTCCTCGCCCTTTTCCGGAAATGAGTCGGCAATGGTCACAAACTCGCTCTCCTGCAGTCCTTCCCGTAAAATCTGCTTTCGTTCGCGAAGAGGCAGGTTCATGACGCTCTTCTCTTTCGCGTAGATGATATCAAAGACAACATAGCTGGCCGGCATGGAGCGGGAGAGGAAATCTATGCGTAGCCTATCGTTCTGGTGGTCACGCTCCGCAAGCTTGGCGAAGCTTGGCCGGCCGTCGGCGAAGACGGCGATCTCTCCGTCCAAGACGCAGCCGGATGCACCCTTGGCCAAAGCAAGAGCCAACTCCGGATAGCGATAGGTGATATCGAAAAGCCTGCGGTTATGGAGGCGCACGCCGCTTGAGGATACTTCTGCCAGGCAGCGGGTGCCGTCGATCTTGGGCTCGAAGATCCAGCCTTCTGAGTTGAAGGGCTGACCGGATACTGCCAGCATGGGCTTGACGGGATTCATTTTCTGGCTCCTCTTTGTATCGAGTGGCTAATTGAATGCATGATAACTAATGTTGGTAATAAGGAAGTTTGCATGTCTCTGCGAACTCTGCGTCTCTGCGGTTAATATTCGTAGCTGAATAATTTAACTCCGGGATTTAAGGCAATAAACCGCAGAGTCGCAGAGCGCACAGAGGACGAGCGGACGGAGAACTACTAATGGAAATCAAATACATCGCGAAAGTCGATCATTTCAACGACTCCGCGGTCAGGCGCAGGGCCTCCATGAGGCTCTTGGCAGATGTCCGGGCTTTCTTCTTCTCCGGGACGGCTACGGCTCCTTCCATCTTGGACCTGACCAGGGTCTCGATCCTCTCTTTGTACTGGTCGTGGTAGGCAGACAGGTCCAGTTCTCCGCTCAGGCTTTTTATTATCTCCATGGCCAGTTCAAGCTCCTTTTCCTGAGGCTCTGGAAGATCTTTGATCGCCTGATAGCCCTGCGGGTCCAAGACCTCTTCCGGGTACCTCATGGTGGTGGCCACCACGGCCTGCCGGTAGTAGTGGACCAGGACCGGTCTCTCTCGCGAGTGGAAGGTAATTCTGCCGATGGCCGCTTTTGCCGTCTTCTCCATGACGGTTCTTAGGAGTGAGTAGGCCTCCTCGGATTTATCCGGCAAAAGCAGATAGGTCTTTTCGAAGTAGTGAGGGTCTATCTCAAAGAAGTTCACAAAACGATCCAGGGCAATTGTGTTCTTCGATTCGGGCCTGGCAGCCTCGATCTCCTTTTTTTCCAGTACTGCGTACCTGTCTTTTCCCAGAGAATAGCCGTAGACGATATCGGCCAGTGTGACCTCATCGCCCTCCTGGCAAAAGCGCTTGAAGGAGATGGGCGTCTTGCAGCTCCGATGAAGCATGCGAAAGCTGATGCGCACATCTTTTGTCATGAGCAGGGCCTTGACGGGGATGTTTACGAGACCGATCCGGAGGCTGCCGGACCAGGTGGTTCTGGGGGGAGCAGAGGCGGAAGAGCCCTCTCCTGCCTGCTCATCTTGCGTCTTTTTAGGCTTTTCCTCGGCGAACTGCACAACCTCGGGCATGAATCTATTCTGCTGGGAATCTAGAAGAATTTTTGGATTAACCATCCAATGATTCATGAGAGATTAGATCATCGATAACCCCTCCGCAAGATGCATAAGTCAAGCCCTGCTAATCAGCATGCGATGTTGCCACTAGCCGGATGGGACGGGCCCGATTGCATCACCGAGGGAGTTTTCCGTTACTCGAAGTGCATCTCCTGGATAAGGCTGTACATCGATGTGGTGGATGGAGTTTTTTACGGCGGCACCCATGCAGCTTGCACCAACTTCGAGGTGGAGCGGGAAGGCGGCCGTTGGATGCGCTTTGAGACCGATCTGGCCACAACGCCTGCAGGCGAGCTGGTTATGCGGCTGCGGGGATACAGTACCTGGGATGTGGTCTACGAGCGTATCTCGGAAGGCATGCCCATCGATGAGGAGATGGAGTGTATCGAGGATCTGGCGGCTTTCCTGGAGAGGTGCTTTGTGTGAATATTTTGTGCGCACAAAAAACGCCATAATTCATAATTCTCAGACAGTGCCCGAAGATCTTACGCCGTCAACTCCTCCACCACCGCGTCCCTTTTGCTCCAAGGTATTGGTCTCACTTCGTAGCTTAGAAGAGCATCCATAACCGTCAGTGGGACATCTCGCTCAGAATCGTTCAGTATGGTGTAGGCCCTAGACTCAGGTGATCGAACCTCTTTTGTATCAAACCACGCGAAAGCCGTCGCCTGGGCTTCATCTCGGCTCGGGCGGTTGATCGCCTGGATAATCCTTTCAGGCTGCTTCTTTGATTTAGGTATCACAAAGTCGAATAGGTGATCATATCCACTCTTCCCAGTGAACTTTACATTGGGTGTGTAACGAATTTCATTCTCATCAAGCCAAGCGACAACATCTTCCAGGAAAAGACTGGACACCATGGGCGTGGCTAAATAAAACAAGTCGTTCACCGCCAACATCGCTTGAACAAGATTATGCTTTCGCAGCGGGAAATCCTCTTTTGAGGCTCTTACCTCAAGAGCGCCTTCCACCAGCTTCACGCCGAAACCGTTTAAGGTCATTTGAAGAAGAGCTAATCTCTTAGGGCTCTCCAGTTTGCAGCCAGACAGTTCTAGCTCTCCAAGGATATAACCGTCATCCGTAAGGATATAGTTTCCGTTCTGTCTCCGGGCATATATCTGGAGATAGTCGTTGTTCCGGTCGAGATACGGTGTGGTTACTTCAATCCAGTCATCTAACTGTCGGAGAGTGGTTTTACTTCTCAGCCACGCGACATACTGGTCCATTAACTTTTGTATCTCTTCCATCCTTCGATCCCCTTTTGTATATTTGGCGGTTTGGTTATATTACAGTAGCTCATAAAATCCTGAAGCATTTCCCATAAATCCTCAACGTTCGAGAATTTATCCACGGGAATGGATTTGGCCCATTTTGCACCGTAACCTTCTTGATAGACATGGAGATGAGGGCAGGCGATTTCTTCTCCATCGGGATTTCGATGTGGTGCTCCTCCAAGATCGAGTCTTACCAGCACGACTGTCTGACGTGCTCGGTTTTGATATGTTGCTTTAAGCAGGTCTATCCTGCCGCACCTAATGTCCAGGAGAAAATTTTCTCTTTTATCATCAGAGGTCAAGGGAATTGTCACTGATTTGCCTCTGGCTGGATAGAACACGATATCATCGTTGGCCCTGTTCTTGGGCATGGCCATCAAGGCATCGGCCTCCTCTTGGGTAAGATCGATATCCGCCATTTTGTTGTTTTCTCCAATTAATTTGATTTACACTCAACAGAAATAAAGTTTCGTCTCATGCGGGCGCGCGTGCAGGCGGCCCGCCAGCTTAAAGGACGGCTCTGGCTGGCTAGCCAAGCCTCGAAAGAGCGATCAAGCACTAGTTAGCGAAAATTGGACCCAGCAAATGAGTTCTAATATCATTACTATTAAATAAATAATTTCAAAGAAAACAGAAAAAGTTAACATCATTGCCTTCCGTCTCTCTCCTCGAACATGGACATCTTCGATGTTGCCGTCATCGGCGCCGGGCCAGCAGGCTCAATGGCCGCCAAGTATGCCGCCAAAGCCGGTGCTAGCACAATTTTGCTGGAGGAGCACGCCGAGGCGGGATGGCCGGTGCAGTGCGCCGGACTGCTGGGCCAGGCGGCTATGACCGAGTCGGAGCTGCCGGAAGGCTCCTTTATCCTGGGCGGCATGTTGGGCGCGACGGTCCTTTCGCCGGGTGGAGCTCGCCTGGATTTCAAAGCCAAAGCCTGCAAGGCCTGGGTTGTGGACAGGAGGCTCTTTGACCAGGCAATGCTACGCCGGGCTTTGCAGGAGGGCGCAGATCTTCGTCTCTGCTCGTCAGTGCGAAAGATAAGACGGGAAAAAGAGGGC
>Ga0351903_1101_pt1 | contig 21784 bp, 20 predicted proteins | sample BONcelHT113001D6_FD_206874 | JGI IMG/M metagenome (GOLD analysis project Ga0351903, IMG submission 206874) | Enriched cells from coal bed in the Powder River Basin, Montana, United States - BONCAT cells T11 rep1 HSBNCT.T11.300.1.D6 ... | reverse complement strand
CCTCCAGTGAATCATGTGGAAAATGTGTTCCCTGCCGGGAAGGGCTGAAACATCTGCTCCTTATCTTAAACCGGATTATGGCAGGAAAAGGAACAAAAGATAATCTAAATCTTCTCTTTTCCCTTTCCCAGACTATTCAGAAGACCTCACTCTGTGGCCTCGGTCAGACCGCTCCAAATCCGGTCCTGACAACGATGCAATTTTCTCCATTATTGCCTGAAATGCTTTAACATTCTCCGGAATCACCGGAACTTCAGTCTCAGCTCCTCGTGATGTTATCATCCGGGTAGTAAAATCGGTCCTGGCAACCCTGATGAGATCATTTATCTCTCCAAATTCAAGAGCACCGGTTTTACATGCCTCTGCACATGCCGGAATTCTCCCATCTTCAAGTCTGCCGATACAGTTGTCACATTTTGCATTGACTTCCCGGTTCGGGGCCGGCGTTGAAACCTTGTGGAACTGGATAATGCCAAAAGGACAGGCCATGGCACAGACACCACAACTGATACATTTCAAAGAATCGACAAGAACAGAGCCGGTTGCTTCATCCCGGCTGAGTGATCCGGTGGGACAGACCTGCATACAGGGAGCAGGGTCACAATGTCTGCACCGGTTTGGGAACTTTTGGTAATTATCAATGACCTCTACATAAATGCGTGGGTAAGACCTCGTTTCCTCCTGGATTGCCGGGATTAAACTCTTACTCTGCGAGTGTTCGATTGCGCAGGCAACTTCACAATGCCTGCACCCGACACATCTATCCTGCCTGACAAAGACGGTTTTCATGCATACTCCCTTGTGTACCTTCCATGTTAGTGTTCAGAAATCAGAAATACTGAGTTACGAAGATAATTACTGTGAATCTGTTATGGATAGGTATAAAGGTTACTATTGGATAAAAAAAGAAAATAGTTAAGGAATGACAATATTAAACCCGGGATCAAACACATCAAGCATATTGACAAACCGGTCAAATATCTCTGAATCTCCGGTACTTAAAACATCTTCCAAAGCAATTGAGGGATTGAGGGCAAGTTGTTCAAGGGCCTTTCTTGGCATCGTAACGGTCACATCTGCCCCGGAAGAGGTCATATCCACCCAATAGACAAGTACATCGTTCCTGACCTGAATTAATGCCCGGTCGCCGGTATCAGAGAGGATCAGATTCATCTGGTAATCTTCACCTGATACTTTTTCTTTATTCACCCGGACAGAAATATAATCCAGTAACTGACCCATTGACATGGCCTTCATGATGTCTTCAGATATCCCGCTCATTATTTTGGCCGGCTCTGATCTTCTGAGATCCTGAGCCGCTGACAGATATGCATTCCTGGCTGTGCCTGATTCTGACTGGTATCCGAGTTGTTCAAGAGATGCAGCTTCTAGTTCGCGTGCAGCCATATTTGTCGGATCTGCAAAGACAAGATAATACGCAATGGAGGCAACCAGTTCATATTCTCCAGCATCATAGTGCTCCTGAAGACGGACCATTGTAGCATCAGCTCCTCCCATATACTCGGTTATGTATGAGGCAAATTCTTCAGGTGGAAGGCGATTTAAGTTAATCGGATTGGCATCATAAAAGCCTAGATATTTCTGATACGTCGCTTTGACTCCCATGTACATCTGACCATAAAATCCATATGTATACCAGAATTCTTTGAGATTTTCCGGAGGCTCTATCATGCTTGCGATCTCATCCATCGTATACCCTTTGTTTATGAGATTCAGGGTCTGATCATTGATATATTTGTACAAATCCCTCTGGTTTTCAAGCAGTTCGATTACTTTATCATTTCCAAACCTGGGCCAGTGATGAGAGCAGAAGACAACCTCAGCTTCATCCCCGTATAGCTGCCTGGCCTCATCAAGAGCATGTGCCCAGGCAAGGGGATCCCTGACCTGGGCTCCACGAAGCGTCAGGATGTTATGAAACGTTGCCGTGCAGTCTTCTGCCATCAGGAGGGCATTTTTTTGAGGGAACCAGATGTCAAGTTCAACCGGAGCTTCAGTATTTGCTGTCAGATGAAATTCCATATCAATTCCATCTATTGAAACTGTCTGTCCGGTATAGGTAATATCAATGGTTGGAGGAATGAGTGAAGCAACTCCTATCGAAGGGCTTTTTCCAAGACCTATATCAACATTTCCCTTTGCATCCTTTGGAAGTTGAATGCCATACTGATAGTTTGCTCTGCGTTGCATTGCATTTCCTACATACACATTTTCACTGAGAGCATGTTCCATAAAATGCTCGGGAGCAATGATCTGGACATCACCAGCATCAACTTCTTCCTCTGTTACAACTCCCTTTACTCCCTGGTAGTGATCAGCATGGGGATGAGAATAAATGACAGCTTTAACCGGGAAATCTCCAAGTGTTTTGTTCACAAGTTCCATTGCGGCTATTGCTGCTTCAACTGAGGTCATCGGGTCGATGACGATCCAGCCGGTATCTCCCTTAATAAGGCTCATACTTGTGACATCATATCCTCTCACCTGATAGATCCCATCAGTAACTTCAAACAGTCCATTAATGGTATTCAACTGACTCTGTCTGTACAAAAGCGGGTTGATTGTATCCGGACGGGTGTCATTATTCAGGAATTTGTAGACTTCCATGTCCCATGAAGTATAGCCGGGATATTGTGAAGGAATAGTCAGGGGATCATCTGTTGCTATGAATCCTCTGTTTGCAAAATCAAAATCTTCATCATTGTTATTCCAGGCCGGTGTATTATTGGCCTCTTCATGGAAAGCAACGGTATACTCTGTAGCATCATTCCTGTTGTCCGCAAACCCGCTCCCGCAGATTAAAACAAAACAGAAAATACCAGTTAAAACCGATTTCAATTTCATGTCTGAACATGATAGGGTTATTTTTTACAGATATAAAGAAATCGATTCATGTTTCATTATCTGACGAAGGTGAGAGCCTTATACAATTCAACCCTGATTAGTCTTATGATAATTTAATTACTCCTGAAAACAATAAGTAAATTGTGAGATGTATGAGAATTAGTCTGGCTCTTGTTATGCTCCTGCTCCTGGCAGGATGTGGCTGTTCATTTGCTGATCAGCCTGCTGATGAAAGTGCAATCGAAATCCCGAATCTGGTTGGTCATTGGATTATCGAAGCAAAGGGAGCTGTTTTGATGAAAAGTGACCAAACCGGTGAGTTTACTCATCACGAGGGGAAATTTAGTTCAATATCTGCTCATGCAAATATTACAGAACAGGAAGGCCGGGTGCTATACTGTGATTTTTCATCAGAGATAGGACAAAATGAGACACTTATCGGAGTCATCGATCATGATAATAAAACGGTTCATTTCGCTGATATGGATGGGTTTACGGAGTGTGAAATTATTTCTAATGATCTGATGCATAGCATCTATAAGCATGTTACTGACTATGACTCAGTTGTTGCAGCAGGGACCTGGACACGAGTCAAATAATTTTTTTCACTATTTTAAAAGGTAAATCAACCTTCGGAGACTCCAAAGAAGAGGGGGTCCCTGAAAGATCTAATTGAGAATGCGATGAAAAAATTCAAGGAGGCAATCGAGCTGCATATCGTAGGTCTCATGGATCTACAAATCACTTTCAACTGTCAGGCGGTTACCCATTCAGGGGAGACATTAACTAGTCTAACGTAGCCCATTAAGGAATGTACTTAAGAATGCCAATCTGTGTCAGCCTCATCTGGTGAAATATCTTACGTTAAAGAATTAAACACCCGTAAGAATGATGTGTTCTCCAAGCGTAACCTTAAGACTATTGTATGCCTCATGTAAAACTTCCAATCGGGGTCCAGTCCTTTGAAAAAATAATAACCGAAGGATATGCATATGTTGATAAAACCTCGTTTATAGCAGACATAGTCGCAAAAGGAAAATATTACTTTCTCTCCCGTCCAAACCAGTTTGGAAAAAGCCTCTTTATCGACACCCTTGACTGTGCTCTTTCTGGCAGGAAGGAACTCTTCTCCGGACTTTATCTTGATTCACCCGAGGCAGGTTGGGATTTTGATAAAACCTATCCGGTCCTTCGGATTGATTTTGCAGGAGGGGCACTCAAAGAGATATCTGATCTTACCAACAGATTGTCCAGGACTCTGAATGAATGGGAGGAATTTTATGACATCCAAAAAAGCGAAGGCGACCCAGGAGACCGCTTACTCTCACTTATCCCTCATATCGCAAAAAAAACCGGAAAACAGATAGTTATCCTCATTGATGAATACGACAGACCAATTCTTGATAATATAGAAAATATCAGTCTCATGCAGGAGATGCGGGATTGCCTGAAGAATTTTTATGGATCTATCAAACCACTTGATCCCCACCTCAAATTAGTTCTCCTCACCGGTGTTTCAAAATTTGCGAAAACCGGGATATTCTCGGGCCTCAATAACCTGCAGGATATCACGCTTAACTCCAGATATTCAGCAATATGCGGGTATACTCATGAAGATCTTAAAACTGTTTTTTCAGATTATTTATACAATTTAGATCTTGATGAAGTTAAGACCTGGTATAACGGCTACTCATGGACAGGAGAAGCAGTATACAATCCGTTTGATATTCTCCTTCTTCTTGCGGAGAGAAAATTCAGACCATATTGGTTTGAGACCGGGACTCCATCTTTTTTTATCGCCCTCTGGAAGAAGAAACCTCGTCTTCCTGCTGAGTATGATGGACTTATTGCCGGTGATGAACTCCTGGGATCATTTGATCCTGAACACATAAAAGCAGAAACACTGCTCTTTCAGGCAGGATACCTGACGATTAAATCATGGTCTGCAGATCCAATCAGGGGATTTCGCTGCGTTCTTGGGTATCCGAATATCGAAGTTCGGACATCACTAAACTTTCTCTTCTCCGAGGTATTAAGCGGGCATCCTATCACCGGAGTCCGTGACCAGTTGTATGATACACTGGAACAAGGGGATGCTGATCAATTGCACATCTGTTTTCAATCCTTCTTTGCATCCATTCCGCATGACTGGTACAGAAACAATCCGATAGCCAGATATGAGGGATATTATGCAAGTGTGGTATATACCTATTTTGCAAGTCTCGGATACGAGGTGATTCCAGAAGATACAACAAATAAAGGAAGAGTTGATCTGACCGTGAAGACAAGGACCGCAATCTGGATCTTTGAATTCAAAGTGCTTAGCATCGATACAAGTGGGGATGAAAGCCCTCTGGACCAGATTCGAAAACGTGGATATGCAGAAAAATACCGATCAGACCAGAGGCAGATATACGAAATTGGGATTGTGTTTAACCCGGAAACCAGAAATATCGAGCAATGGGAGATCTGATCCAGGTATTACCTTTTTCACGTTGTTGATACCTCACTATTGTTTTCCCATAACCTGGACGGTTACCTGCTGAATCAGCCGAACCGTTGCCGGGTTCAGAGGGTCTCGCGGATGAGGAATATCAACCGGGACAATCGTTTTCACAACCGCAGGACGTGGTGAGAGAATAACTATCCGGTCAGCCAGAAACACCGCCTCCTCCGGATTATGGGTGACAATGAAGAACGTGGTCTGGAGTGTATCACGAATGCGGAGCACTTCATCCCAGAGTTCACGCCTGCTAAACGGGTCAAGTGCACTGAAAGGTTCATCCATGAGCAGAATTTCCGGCTCTATCGCAAGAGCCCGGGCAACAGAAACCCGTTGTTTCATCCCACCTGATAACTGATGAGGCAGTGATGAGCGAAATGATTCCATACCAATCAGGTGAAGAAGGGCAGAAACCTTCGCGTTAACCAGTTCAGAATCCTGATTCCGGATAGATAGGGTAAGGCCATAGGCAATATTGTTAAACACCGAGAGCCAGGGAAAAAGTCCATGTTCCTGAAATACCATGGCGGTTTTCAGGCATCCCTGCTCAGAACATCCGTCTCCCCTCACCGTCCCGCTGTCTGCGGATTCAAGGCCGGCAAGGATACGCAGAACCGTGGATTTCCCGCAGCCGGAAGGTCCCATCAGGCAGACAATCTCGCCACTTCCGATGGTGCATGAGATATCAGACAAGGCCTGACACTGCTGTGTGCCATCAGAAAAACTCTTTGATAGAGCATCAAGAACAAGAATACCGGTCATTCTTTCCCCTTCCAGCTAAACAGACTGATCTCACCGAGTCTGAACAGATAATCAAATACGATTCCGATGATGCCGATTATCACCATACCGGCAACGATTACATTAATCTGTCCGAGATTATAAGCATACATGATGAGATATCCAAGTCCTGCACTTGTTCCGGGGAGCATTTCAGCCGCAACAACGCACATCCAGGCAACACCAAATGCAACCCGCAGACCAGTCCAGATTGACGGGAGTGACCCGGGGATAACAACTGTGCATATTTTTTCCCTTGTGCTGGCACCCAGGGTCTGTGCCACTTCTACCCAGCTCTGCCTGATGGTCCGAACCCCGTCGATGGTACTTATGAGAACAGGGAAGAATGAACCAATCAGGATAATAAAAATTAATGAGCCAAACCCGATTTTAAACCAGGCAATAGCAAGCGGCATCCAGGCAATTGGAGGGACCGGGCGGATTATCTGAATAAGAGGATTGCAATACGCAAAAGCCTTCTTTGACCATCCACACAGAAGGCCCAGGGGAATTGCAATCAGGATTGCCAGGATGAATCCGGTCAGGACCCGCTGAAGGCTGATGATGCTGTTCTCTAGCAGTGATGCCCCGCCAAATAAGGGAGTGAAGGGGGATATGAGAACCGGGACAATCTCTTCCCAGCCAGGCAGGATAAAACTGTTTTGAATATGTATGGCAAGAAGCTGCCACACAACCACTATCAGAGCCGGAAGGAAAAGACCCTGCATTATCTGACGACGTGTAATCATAGTTCACCTGAAAGGAAGCCCATATAGGCTGATAGTAATATGTTCTGCGGCAAGTGCACCTCGTATCATCTCTTCCTGAATGGAACTCTGGGGCACGGCTAAAATGACCGGTCGGTTCTCTTTGGATCGGTTTTTAACCCATACAATGAAACTATCCCAGTCATGACAGGGGGCAGTTTCATCTACTACGAGCCCGGTTCCCTCAGTGTTTACTGACTGGATAATTGATGCCTGGTTTCCATGAGTTATCTGGTATATCGCCGGAACGGCTCCAACATACGCAACATCAACGGCATCCTGTCCCATACCGGTCATAATCCCCCCGCCTACCTGACCGGGAAGCAGGTTAATGATAGCGACGGTCTGATTACCTACAATAAGTGAGCACTCAGTCGGTCTGCCTCCATCTCCATCCTTTGGAACTATGCAAAAGCCATACTTGTCACATATAGAGCGGGATTCCATAATCGTCACATAGAAAGGGGCATTATGGTCTGATGATGGGAGATATCCGATAGATATTGTCGGGATGGTGGTGCTGATTTGCGGTATTTTCCCGGCTAAAAGTTCTCTTCCCCGCATGGCTATTGTAGTATTGACCAGTGACGGGGCTCCTGAGGGGATGCCGGATAACTGATTATCCTGGATTGATCCAATCCGGGGGATTTGTGCGGTATCTACAAAATAAAGATTGGTAAATGCCTCCTTTTCCACATCGACAGGGAGCAGAGAGAGGCCGGCTGACCGAATTGAATTGGAACCGAATACCCAGTCGGCGGTTATTTTTTGTGCTTTTTGTGGGTCCTGTGTTATCTGCTCCATTCCGGCACTGGTGACTGCTGCGATAAGTGAAGCGATTTCAGGATAATCTGCAATAACCTGATTCCGCATTACCAGAACACAGCATGCGGCTTTATTCCAGGTATCTGGCGGGGGGAGGGAGGACTGTGTTGCAATCCGTTTTCCTATACCACCGAGAACAGCTGTTGATACCACCGGTTCCCAGACGATAAATCCATCTACCTGACTGGTATTTACCAGCTGGGGCATAATCCCTGCCGAAGCATACAGAAGAGAAATCGTGGGGGTATCAGAGGCAGGAAGCTGAATTACCGGGAGGGCCGAACTGATAATCAGGACGAGGAGGAGGAGAACAAAGAAAAATATCGGCCTTTGGAATTTCATTTCTCTACGAGTTATTCTCATAATATCCATATATGCTCACCGGTAAGACAGAGGGTTGTGTGTGAGAAGTCTATGTTCATGAGAGTTTCTAGAAAGGAACTGAACTTTCGAAACAATATACGGTCGAAAAACTACTTCTCAAGCTCGAAAACTCTGGTGACTCGAACTATCTTATCATGAAATCATCCAATCTAAAGATAATGAGAAAAACAAGGAGATTTTAGAGGCATTATATGGATGCTCCGAAAAATCCGGGAAGTGAGGGTATATCAGGATTTACGATTCACTACTTAGACCCCAATCAGTTCACCTTCTGCGGTCATGTATACCCAGTATCCATGATAAGGGCTTAATAATCGGGTATCTGAAAATTCGCCGGACCCCCCTTTCTCAATCATCGTCTCGTACTGCTGTTTGGTCTCATTATAACCGACACAATACTTCCAGAGATCTGATACCGAGTGAAACGTATCCCGTGCAGAATATGGAACGGTAGCAGAAAAACCGATACTGTTCCAACCTGATCCAAGCCATGATGACGGTGGATCCGGGTCAGGATTTGTATCAAACTGCAGTGATACCGTAGAAGACTTTTCAGCAAACAACCAGATTCCATCCAGAGGTTTGAGAATATCTGTTTCTTTAAGCGAGACCCACCCGGATGTCTGGTTATACTTCAGTACCGAATGACCTGAGCTTGGAACGTTCGAAAAAATACTGGCGTTATTATTTCCGGGTGCTAATTGTTTTGCCGTTGATATACAATTCCATCCAGGTTTGAGATGAATTTCCCCCCTGGAAGGATCGACTGCACTGCCACTTATGATAAAATACCCTAACCGGTCTGTTTCGCCACTCACCATCTTATTTTCGGTATCTACACTTCCGGGGAGCTTGTCCCATTGCTTCATATCAGGATTATAGTAAAATATGCGAAGACTGTCTTCTAAAAGTCCGTACCTGCGGAGATCATCATCAGTATATGGGAAATATAAGGTTAGATGGGAGAGATTGTCCTCTGAGAGGGTAGCGTGCACCTTATAGACCAGTCCCATCGTGGGAATCTGCAGAACATAATCTTCCGGGTCTTCCGGTGGCAGATTTGAAGGGATAATAGCAAAATGAACTTCATGCATCCCTGAAACTTCAGAGGTCAGGTGCATACGTACACCGGGCCCCGTGTGATTAATAATTACCGGCTCCCCGGGATTGAGTAGTACCTTTGAGACTGCTTCAAATTCTGCCTGAGAACGATTAGGTCCGAAGATAGTTAATGTATAGTTTATTGGATTATTGTCATTTGGTTTGCAGGAGAAGTATCCCCCGGTCGGATCTCCGTACGCGAAGGCATATGCCTTTGGGTAATACTTTGCGAAGAACTGAGCCGTCTGTTTATCCTTCGGCCAGTTAACCGTATTACTCTGACATTTTTTCGCATCTGCATACTCTCCGATACAACAGAAAGCAGGGTCCTGCTGTTTTGGATCCACCAGAGCAGAATACTTACAGGCACTCCAGACCCCGGCAATCGCGTTATTTTTCCGATCCACCATGAGTGGAAGTTCCTTATCAGCGAGCGGTCCAAGATCCAGGTATCCTCCCGAGTACCGACAGTAATACGGGTTTGTAGTCTTATCATAATTCCCTGATACCGGTTCCAGCCACATCGGGACATTCCATCCGTCAACCAGGCTGATATCATAACTGTCCAGGTTATAATTTCCATTAAAAGTTATTTCAGCCTTTGTTGCCGGGGGCTGGGATCCTATCCCGCCACAGGCTACCCTGCTATGAGGAGCATAATCAAGATCACAGTTCGCTGAATTACAAATCAAGGGATAATCCGGGTTTCCAGTCGGTCTGCATCCCGTCCGGGCCCAGACTGTCAATCCCCCTGAACCGGTGGTAATCCGGTCTGAGGCAACCTGAACCGTGACATTCTTCAATTCACCTGGGTTTAGTAAGAATCCCCCGTCAAAAGGAAGTGGAACGTCACCCTGATTACATGACGTGGTACCACATTTTGCGTTCGGACAACTTACTGACGGACAACATGATGACCCGTCACACTGGGTTGGCTGGCATTCATTTCCTGATGGAAATCTCCCAAATGGACCGGCGAATAGGTTAATCCAAACTGTCCGCGTTGAATCGGCGTTATAGATGGTAACAGTATGATCCACATACTCTTCAATCTGCGATGCTGGTGAGGATATGACAACAGATATTGGTTTTCCCGGATTCGAATCCGTCTCCAATACCGGGGGAATAATGGTTGTGTGAAGAGACGGTCTTTCAGAAACCTGAACCATCGGGGCTCCGCTAAGAGCTGAATTCGATGCAGCAGCCAGAGATATACAAATGAGGATGAATAATCCGAGAGATACCAGAAGGCGGGTTGAGAAGGACATACGGATACTCATTCCCTGATTTAATAAACCCGTCGCTCATCCTGACAGAGAGCAGAGTCAGAATTGAATACAATATTTTATTCAGTCTGGTTTTTAGCCATTCGGGGCATTAGGAGATGCTCTCCTTTTCTGTTGATCATAATGCTGCCATATTTTCATCGCCGCTCTCACCGTCACAGAAAGATAAGGGGTATGTCATCAGGTAATAAAAGATATCATCTACCAGATACGATAGAATGCAGGTAACCGGGAGAAGAAAAAATGAAAACGATACTGTATTACTTTACTGGAACTGGAAACTCACTTGCCACTGCAAAGAAGATCGCTGACACCCTTGAAGATTGCGAGTTGGTGCCGATCGCATCTATGATGGAAACATCCGGAGATATTATACCGCAGGCAGAACGTGTCGGAATCATCGCTCCGGTTTATTTCGCCGGCCTTCCAGATATGGTAGCATCATTTGCCAGACGCCTGGATCTTACTAAGGTCCTGTATACATTTTCAGTTCAGACATATGGAGGAGGAGGAGCGGAATCTGCTCTTGCACAACTCGATAAAATTCTCAGGAGACGATCCGGTCGTGGGCTTTCTGCCGGTTATTTCGTGCTGATGCCGGGGAACTATATCCTGATGTATGAATCTGCAACCGGTGAAAAACGTGACAAAATCCTGACCTCAGCAGACGCAAAGATTCAAGAAATTGTAGAGGAAATTGTTCAATGCAAAGAACAGCCGCTCCCCCGCTCATTCCTGTCATGGCTCATGCACACGCTGGTGTATTCCTGGTTCATTTCACATGCCCATAATAAAGACAGGAATTTCTCTGTCAATGACGAATGCACATCATGCGGTATCTGCACAGAAATCTGCCCGGCACACAATATCGAACTGGTAAACAAAAAACCGGTCTGGAAACATCATTGTGAGCTCTGCTGCGGGTGTATCCACCTCTGTCCGGTTAAGGCGATACAGGCAGGGAAAAAAACCATAGGGAGAGCAAGATACAAAAACCCGGATGTTAAAATTTCGGAATTGCGAAATACCGATGCTGCCAGGCACAGAGAAAGAGACGCAACGTGAAGTAATTTCATCAAACCGGTGTGGTACAATCCAGCTAAAAGAGAGGAAAGGAATGAAACCTCTCCTGATTGTATGGACATATCAACATAACACAGAAAAATTACAGCAATTGTACAAAAGTCCCTGGTGCATAAATAAAAAAAGCAGGGTAACCTGAAAAACTTCAGGAGTATAGTTACTGATATTTAGATCGAGGAATAATTGAATATGGAGTAAAAATGGGTTTATTGAAACACCATATCAAGAGCCTTTCTTATTTCAGATGAGCGAATGCGGGCCATATTTGGTTTCACTTCAAAAAAAGTTGCAATCTTTTCTGCACAGGACGATGCATTTCCATTTTTGATCAACCCATTCTCCTGATATTGGGTGTAAATAATTGCAGATGACCATAAAAGACACTCACCTTTGTGAAGCGGGCTTTGCAGATTTCCGGCCAGATTGTCAAGCATAAGAATACACTCCTCAAGGATGGGAGGTGAATCATCAGCCTTGCAATAATCCTCAAGGCCAGTCCTGATTGTATCATATCTGTCTTTTGAAAGAGGTTCATGGTATATGGGCTTTGCAGGGGGTCGCCCATGAATCCTGAACAGATCTTCAATCAGGCCATCAATCAGAGATTTAGTATATTCCAATGAAATATCAACATTTAAATCTTCAGATTCCATCTCATCGTAAATCTTACTAAGAGGAAGAATGTCTGATTTATCAAAAACAGATGCCACTACATTATCCTCATCATCACAAGAGACCAGTGATTTTATGAAATAATTGTAATTAAGGGAATTACAGTTATCCATAAAGGTGAATTTATAATCCTGTAATCCCTTAATGAGATCATCACTCTGCCCCACAAGGCCTGCTTTTTGGAAATATCGAAATAATCTCGACAAGATTTCGATGACATTCTCCAGGTCGAAAGGCAATGATTTTGGTAAGAATACCAGATGTTCACACAATATTGTTTGTATTAAAACCGGTTCCCAGGTAGAAGGATCTAAACAATCATATCTGTCAGTGTGAAGAAGAAACTGCAGAATGACCTCACGATAATATTTGAGATGATCCGGATTGAAAGCAGTGTATTCTGTTGAGAGGAAAAAATTGATAACACCAAAAAAATATCCTCTTATTCGTTCCATAGAGGTTGTAATGTCAGGATACATTGAGAAACCATATTCATCATCTTCCTCTATGAATTTCTGGTTGTACTGATCAAGCAGAATATCTAAATCAGGAGGAATGATCTCATCTCTCGTCCATCCGGCAGGGTACCACCTGACAATACGATCAGGATCTTCAGTAAACCTTTCAATTCCAAACAAGGGGGAGTTTGGAATGATCTGAATGTGCTCAAAACTACAGTCATGGTCAGGGAGGCAATGTTTGCAGATCAGAGGATCCCCCCCTTCCTGATAACACTCATTGCAGAAAAAATCAGCTTTATTTCCGCAGATATCACAATCATAAGGTACTCGTGAATTTCTGGCAATAACACAGATAGAACCTTTAGCCGGGGTATGATCTGGTGGCAGACTCTTAATTACCAGATGGAGGACAGTTGGTTTGAAGTGATTATTAGTATACGTACAGGTAAATCCGGGCAAGAATATCTTCCCTAACCTGATCTTCAGGTCAGAACTATCAGGATATAAGGTATATTCTTTTCTTTTAAAAGAAAACGTACTCACCTGATCATCGCCCATCCATATCTCCTTTAGAAGGGTGTCGATAACTCCAAGGGTTGCGTCAGGGGAAGCAGCAAGATACATCCAGTATTCAGGGTAGCCTTCAGCGAATACCTCAATAAGAAAAGCCGGACGCCGGGGAGAGTTTTGAATCTGATATGATTTCAGATGCATTTCTGCTGATTTCCGGTTAATACCTTTTCTGCATACAAGGCATTGGCCAGGGGATGAAGGTGAGATAATCATTCAATCTGAATATTGATTGTGTTTCCCGGCAAAAAAAGAATGCCAATTAAAATCTCATCAAAGACTTCTTCTTTAAATAACTGTCAGGTCTCGCTAGTGTGTCCAGGCAGAGGATTCGCGTCTCTTCTTCGGTAAAGTTCCAAAGCCGTAAGGACTCTGCCTTGATAGTAAAAACACCCCTGCCAAAGAAATAACGCACAGACTCACAGGTCATTGCAGGTATACCGGCAGCGATAAGGGTAAGAGTTCAGATGATGGCACCGGTACAGGTGCATTAACTGATGTCTCAACCGGGGCATAACAGAGCATTCACCTGACTGCAGGGATCGATGACCGGATGAGTGTCAGGAGTGAGATTGGAAAGAATGTTAATAATTACGTATAATGGTGAAAGTAACCCCCTATTTTAGCCATAGTCTGGACAAAATAACCGATTGTTTCAGCCAAACATTTATTATCTTTCTACCTTCATTATACCGTACAGATGATTAATCGGTCTATCTATTCCCATCTGATATCATGGAAGGACAAACGACGATTGACCTGCTTGCTCTTGCCCGGGTTATCACCCCAATATCCTGCACTGATGCATCAGGTCTTCCCCTCGGCTCTTCACTTTCAAACCGCCGCAAGTACGTATTCCTTGATGTTGGACTTATGCAGCATATATGCGGGATTGAAACAGATCTTCTCCAGCAACCAGAAATCATTCAGATTAACCGTGGAAGCGTGGCAGAGCAGTTTGTTGGCCAGGAACTCCTTGCCCATGCTGACCCGAACCTGAGCGCAGAACTATTCTTTTGGGCCCGGGATAAATCCGGAAGTTCAAGTGAAGTAGATTATTGTATTGCGAGGAAGTCAAAAATATACCCAGTAGAGGTAAAATCCGGGAAAACCGGAAGGCTTCGTTCATTACGTCTCTTTCTGGATGAAAAGAACGCCTCATTTGGTATACGGTTCTGGGAGGGTGGACTCAGTTTTCATGATGATATTCTCTCAATTCCTCTTTACATGATAGGGGAGCTTGACAGGCTTATTGAAAACAGGGAACGTGACAACGCCAATTAGAAAGGGTATCAGAGAAAAAGAAACAGCAATGGATTTTACATTACAAATGATCCTGTGGTAATGCTGATATGTATCCAGGATGGTCAGATTACCAGTTGTCTCACTACCCTGTCCGGTTGTTAGCACCAGATACATAAATCTCCAGAACAGAAATACATTTCTCTCCTCTCTGGTCCGTTGCATCCGTTGCCAGTGATGTTCTCTCTAAAAAAATTGTGGGTTATTTCACCCGTTCAGGCGCTCCATGGACTCATTGATCCGGTTTGCAATCACAGACAGATCCGATATAACATTGGATACCTGGGTTAACGCAGCTGATGACTCTTCAGATGCTGCTGAAGAACTGACCGCTTCTTCAGCCGTCTGAGCTGCAAGGTTTTTGACTTCAGAGACACTTGCAGTGATCTCCTCTACAGCCGCAGCTTCTTCTTCTGAAAGGCTGGCTATTTCGGTCATGTTCTGTGAAATATCCTCCACCTGGTCTGCAATGGTATGGAAGAACTGAATAGTTTCAGTGATGGCATCAGATCCTTTTGATACCTCATTTGTTGCCAGGTCCATTGCGGTTGCTGCCCGCTGAGACTGTTTCTGCAGTGAGGTGATGATCTGACCGATATTCTCAGCCGATCCCTGTGACCCCTGGGCTAGTGTCTTGACCTCGTTTGCGACGACTGCAAAGCCCATACCGGCTTCTCCCGCACGGGCCGCCTCAATAGCTGCGTTTAAGGCGAGCAGGTTGGTCTGATCGGCTATATCACCGATGATATCAACTATCTTTCCGATCTCGTCCATCTGGGAGCGTATCTCAACAATGATTGACCCGACATCATTGACTGCCCCGTTAATTGCAGTAATTCCTTTTTCAGCAGCCCCTGCCTGAATAACCCCATTTGCTGAGATGGTGTTTGCTTCCTGGGAAAGTCTGCTTACCGAATCCACCTTTGTTGCAACCGTGGAGACAGAGGTTGAAAGTTCTTCCATGGCATGAAGGACCTGATCAACTGACTTTACACTAATATCCGCATTGTTGCTAACCAGTGATGAACTCTGGGCAATAGAGGCCGCTCCGGCGGTGACCTCTTCTACACTTGCTGCCGCTTCTTCTGCAGAGGCGGTGAGTGCACCGATCTGCTCAGTTACTTCTTTGATGACGATTGAGAGTTCTCTGCCAACGGTATTCAGACCTTCCTTGAGAGCGATGAGATCTCCTTTCACCTCAACATTCTCGTCAAACCGTGCTCCGAACTTTGCATGGGCAAAGAGATCAGCCACCCGGAGCGCTTCATTGAGCGGGGTGGTGATAGCCTGAAGCATGTTGTTGATGCCAACGATGATCTCCTGGTATGAACCGACAAACTGATCCGGGTTTCCCCGGGTCTTCAGGTTTCCTTCCTGTGCATCAGCGATAAGACCGCCCACCTCTCCTACGATTGAATCGATGGTGGTGATCATGGTGTTCACTGCAGGGGTTATCTCGTCCAGGTCATCTGCTGCAGGGATGAGAGCGATGTTCTTCTCACCTTTTGCGACCATCTGGAGGGTTCCGACGAGGTTTTTCTGAAGATTTTCAGCATATCTGTCCATGGTATCTGCCATCACCCCGATCTCATCCTTCTGCCCGAGGGAGAGTCGCATACCGAGATGGCCTTTTGAGAGTTCTCCAAGCATCAGAACAACACGGGTTAATGGATTTGTGATGCTCCGGGTGAGGATTACAGCAAATACAATCAGAATGATGCCAATGATAAAAGTAACAAGAATAACCGCGGTAACAGCACTGGTAGCAGCAGCATCACTGTTTTTCTTTGCCGTTTCAGCAAGTTCAATAATGAATTTCTGGTACTCCTCTACTGTTCCGGTTACCTTGGTAAGCAGCGGTAATGTCACTTCATCACGATAATCACGAGCTTCATCCATCTTTCCTGCATTGACCAGATCAACAAGCCCTTTTACCCCTGTAGTGTAATCATTCCACTCTTTTTCTATCTTTATAACGGTCTCCTTTCCCACATCAGTCCTGACCATTATCCGGCTTAAGGACTCACGGACATCCGTATCCTGCTGAACCATCAGCTTCTCCCAGTCTGCACGGTACTCTGCATTTCTGGCAGCCATATGGTTGACAGCAGTGCGGCTGTAGAGGATCATGTTGGTTCTGAGGTCGTCAATATGAACGATATTCTGGAGGTTATACTCATACATATCATCCAGAGTATCTGTTGACTGAGTCAGACTGGAAAGACCGATGTATCCAACGACTACAATACCAACGAGGGCAATAACGGTGAAAACCGCCAATTTTTTAGCCATTGACAAATTATTTAATGTATTCATTATTCATCCTCCGAGAGTGTCACACCAGTATGCGTGTGAGTTTCATGAGAGATCAGGCTATTTAGTGACATCAGGTCTATTACTGGTTTTATCTTTATGCAATAATGACTGCCAACTCAAAGATCCAACTGAATCTCTTTATACAACCTATACTTCCCTTTCGTAGCGATTAGCCTGGATCACACAGATATCGTAATGTACCATGTGTATATCGAATTAGATACACCAGGTAACATCACGGAAATATGATATGACACCGACAGTATTTTTCTTTTCGGTGAGCATACGTATATACGTTATGGCATGGATTTGACGAGCGGCGACGTAACTTAAATCTCGTATTATTATATCACACTATTCATAGGTTCCAGCCCCCTCATATCTGTAAACTCCCACATTCTTATATTTCATCTAAAATTATGGATTTCCTCTGAAACACCGACATAGAACATATCCTGTTACATCCCGATATCCAATTGAATGATAGTATCCCCCGGTCTCCGGGAGATATATATCTGGAAAGAAGAAGGAGTATTAATCATGAGTATCTCTCCATCAATAATAATTTCTGGCAACAATAAAAAACCACGTCGAATGGTTTCGATACCATCCAAAAATTCCCTCCGTTTTTGGAGAAACGGATTCATCCTCTTTATCCTTGTTGTTTTGCTCCTCACGATACTCCCGGTTGTATCCGCAGATAAAATGTTTTCTCAAAATGGCTCTGCGTTATCTGATCTACCACAGAATACTGTCCTTTTTGTAAGTTCTACATCAGATAAAGCCCCGATCTTTGAATTATGGAGAAAAAGAATTGTTGAGGGACTCGTTGAAGAGAAGGATACGAAGATTGATCTGGTGGTTGAATCTTTAGAAGAGATCATGATCATCCTGGCAAAATCATTACATACCTGACCGCCATCGGAGCAAAAACCGCAATATGAATAGTGAAAACTGCCAGAATTCTATTTTATCATTGGATTCATTCTACAATCAGGTTAAAAGTAAGACGATAGAAGCAATGTTTCCTGAACACTGAAAAATAGGTTAGGTCATGAGTTCAGACAGGTGCGCCTGAACATATTTGCTTTGCAGGGCAATTTCCTTGTATTATGGAGGTAGTTCTTTAATTGAAGAGCAATCCCCAGCAACTTTGATAAATTTTTGACGTTCTGGAAGAGATAATTTATGGAAGGCTGCTGAGTTAGCCACTCTCCCCATAGCTCTGCTATATTCTACATCTCCCATGATACTATACCATTATGGCTATTGCTCTATGTAATAATATACAATAGTTTTTAAAATTCACATCAATTGCATCATAACCCTTCAAAACTCCAAACCGCCCAACATCTTCAATTATTTTCTGATATGTTACAAGAACCCGTGAGGTGGAATTATCTCCTCGCATTTCTTCCTCAAGTATCTTTTTTTGTATCGCCTCATATTCTTTTATCTGCAGGTGGGTAATTTCTTTATACGATATTATATTAGACTTCTTCATTAGCACGTTGCAGAATTGAGCATATGAGATGGACTGAACGGGAATATAGTGAGGAGATATGCCGGGATGCTCCCGATTGAGATTCGTCTTCCTGCTGCAGCATGAAAGGATGAAAGACACTGGGCTGTGTTTTTTTATTTGAGAACGGGGAAAAACGCTTTGGTGAGATCGGGGAGGTCTTTGGTATCACTAACAATAATGATCCTGACCCTGTTTTTAAGACATTGGTTGAAGGGGGTCTTGTTCGAAGATACAGAAAGGAGGGTAATCAGGATGTTGACCGGAGAGCAACCGGGGTATCAGGTGACTGACCTTGGAGTATTGTATCCGATAATGCGTAAAACATTACTAATTTCGGGTAGATAGGGAGATTCAGACAAAGACATCTACATTGTATTGGAGTTAATAATTGAGATAGATTAATCAAATCACGGTATTTGAGAGATCAATTTGATAATTTCTTTATATTGTTCAACCCCTATTCTAAATCCTTCAGAGATCATGTTATTGACTATCTGTATTGCTTCATCTTTTGATATTTCTTTTTTGGCAGTAAGATAAAACAGAATGAAAAAAGATCCTCTCGTTTCAACCAGAAACATCTCTCCAATTTCTCTACCGATCCTGTCATCAATAATTGCGGTTCCATGTAATTGATCAGCAAGAGCTAAAACTTCTATCTCTCCTTTATGAAGATCGCGTTTTAATCCATCATATTTTAATATCTGCTCGATATCTGGAACCTTTATAGAGAATGCTTCATTTATGATATACTGATCAACAATCTCTGCATCCGGATATCCTAATTCCCGTCCCTTTATAACTACTTCATCATATACTATCGGCGGAAGAAGTAGCGTAGCAGGAATTTTTGTAATCAGGTGAAGTGCACCCACCCGAGCCAGATAAATCAGCGGAGATGAGTCAAAAACAAGTATCATAATCTCATTGCAGCTTCAAAGTCATCCTGAATTTCCCTGACTGACAGATTAAGATTAATATTCTTAAGTTTAACATATTCTATCATCTCTCTGATTGATATTCCTGATAATTCTGCAGCTTTCCCGATTGAAATTCGTCCATCCTGATATTTTTCTAATGCATACTTTTTTAATTCTTCATTCAATCCTGAATGTAATACCATTTTAATAAGTGATGTACGGTCAAGTGATGTGAGCTCTGATAATGTATCGATCTTCTGTAAGAGATCAGGAGGCGGACGGATAGATATTACTGCACCCATGTTTACATATTAGAGATTTGTAAACATAAATATTTAGTTGTGTCTCATACAAAATTTAGTGTTACTTTGGGAAGAATGGTTCATAATTCATCGATGAATACGGAAATCCGATAGCATGAAATGATCTATCGGATAGGCCCTTTCAGTTAAAAATGGAAATAAAAAAGTTCGGACCTTAGCGGATATGAGTTACCGCTTTTACTTTTGGTATTGACCTTTGAGCTCCTAAAACAGTTGTATAATCCTGTATACCGTCTGCATATCCATATATAGTGATGATATCATTTTAAAGAACTCTTTCATTTGGTGATTTATAAATAACAAATATATCGTTTTCAAACCATGTATCTTCAGAATATTCAGATTGCTTGGTAAACATTCTAATGTCCACTCCTCCAAAAGAATTAATGACCTGACTTACTTTTCCGGTAGTTTTTACAGGTTGCCCTTTGTATTTTTCAGGATATCTTGCAAGTTCTTCGTATGGGATAGTCCTCGCGTCACTCATAATATTAATCGCATTAACAGTAGGGGTAACAACTGGAGTTTTAGTAGGGGAAACATAATTGCCACCTGTAGAGATTCTATCCCCGGTTGAGGTAGTTGATCCCATCATTCCCACGGTAAATAACAGTAAAAAAAGGACAAAAAATACTGCAAAAAATCCGATTACAATTTTTCCTAATGGCAATCCAGAAGTATGAGGTATGTATGTATTTGGTCCAGATACTAGGTTCTCCTCATATATTTGCTGCCGTTTCCATGAATATACAGGCATGAAGACCCAGAAAAATATGAATAATAACATCCATTCCCATCCCTTGAGTTTACCCCATGCTGATGCTGTTGGATTGCTTCCTGCATTGATAGAGTCTGCATCGTATTTGATATACCAGGCACATACTATTACCATGAGAAAACCAAACCACGGGTTAATAATTGCACAGATAATTGGGATAAAAAAGCGGGATTTGCCAATAGTTACACGGATAGCCTGAAGGGCCTATTACTTAAATTTTTCTAGCTGGTGCCGGTCCGTCATCCAGTTCAAGATCTGGTTCTGCCTGCCGTTTCTTCTGATTCCCGGCGAGGTTCTTTTTGTATGTCGCGTTGTCAGGAGATAAGGCAACAGCATTTTCAAAACTGATGGCCGCGTTGTCATACTGGCCGGTCTTTGACAGACAAATACCGAGGGCAATTCCATGCCTTATGGTTATTCTCATCCGCTTCTGTCACCGCCAGGAACTCATGAGCAGCAGTTTCATAGTTCCCCGCTTTGAACTCCCGCATACCGGACTCAAAAGACATATGCTGTATTTCACCTCAGCATGGATTACTGTTTTGAATCAGTTTTTCAATCACCAGTACCAATAATGCCAGTTTTTGTGCCAGGTTCATAATATTCAGGTATGTTTCATGGTCTTCACACTAGTTTCATTTTTTTCAATTTATAGGGATGGATGCACTATAGTAATCTCTTTTCTGATACTTTAAAAAACACAATTTAATTAGAACAGGTCATGGATATCTGTTGTGACATGTCTCCTGAATTTATCAAAATATCGTTGAGAATTTTCCATTTGCTTATTATATTTTTAGGCAAATTTGAGTGAGCGAAAACATGAAGAAATTATTTTTCAATTCCGACCCAGTTCAGATCCTTGCAGATCTCATATGCCTTATCCTGTTGCCTTATGTCGAGAAATAAATTATTTTTATCCTAATCTCTATTATATCACCCTCTTTTAGGTCCAGAAAGAGAATATAAGGGGGGTATACGTTTTAATCGGCGTGTGCCCCGAATAAGCCTTGATACATGATGAACCATATAAAGAAATTTTTTTGTCTGACGGTGGTCAGCCGAATAGTGTCCTTACCTATAATGATAAGATATCATCTGAAAAATATAGAATACGTTAATCTGTGAAGCCTGGTTTTTAATATATTTGGCGAGTGATTTTTCCGGTATGCAGCTTGAACTCAAAAAAGAAAAATATTCTAAAAACCATATGTATCCCCAATTATATAAAAAGATTCAGATTCTACACTCAAATTCTTACACCGGAAATTTCCATTAAAAATATCAATTCATAATTGATTACCCCTATTGAGGTGATGCAAT
>Ga0351903_1094_pt1 | contig 22516 bp, 24 predicted proteins | sample BONcelHT113001D6_FD_206874 | JGI IMG/M metagenome (GOLD analysis project Ga0351903, IMG submission 206874) | Enriched cells from coal bed in the Powder River Basin, Montana, United States - BONCAT cells T11 rep1 HSBNCT.T11.300.1.D6 ... | reverse complement strand
AATCACGGGTTATGTGGAGAGCCTCATTGAGGACGGTGAGCCCGTTCCCGTGGAGGACGACCTCATCGAGTGCTGAGTGACTGTGCAGGCTCATGTCTAGTATACAGCGAGGCTTAATTAAAGCCATTCATGGTTGTCTTCTTCGCGCCGATCAAGGCTTCGCGTGAGATTCAGCAGGGTCCGGTTTCACGCGAAGGCGCGAAGCCATACGTTGGTTTATATCGGCCCGGCTTTACTACAACTCTACTACTTCCAGAAAGTGAACTCTTCTAAAGTCCCGATCGAAGGTTGCGATCTTTATAATCTCGTTGCATAAGCAGGTCGAAGCTATTAGCGCGTCATATGGCAGAAGCCTGTATTTCAGCATGGTCTCCCGCCAATGGTTCATATCATCATTGACTGGCACGAGTGAAATGCGTCTTGCATCGATGAAGCGGAATACTGCATCGATCTCTTTTTCAAATGGCCCATAGCCGTTATCAACGATGAACCTCTTGAATGAGGTATGGTTCTTCGTTCCATAACGCTGACAAGTTTGTGATTCTGATCAAAAAATCTCCTGGCTGAGTTAGAAAATTTTGTGTCAAAGAAGGCATTATAAAATACATTACTATCAATAAATATCAAAGGTAGACCTCGCCCTCAAGCTCTTCGAGCCTCTCTGCAGAAGCTTTGCCAAACATGCCGTAGTATTTCGAAAGATCTACCTTTTCGATTTTGATCTTTAGCTTGGTTCCTTCCTCTAGATTTACATTTTCCACCGGTTTGAAGACGCCGCCTTCGTATACACATTCAATGGTCTCACTGGCACTCATGCTCAAGTCTCCTTCTTCGCATAGAATCTATATATTTCAACTTCTTGCTATTCAATCTTCTCCCCTGGACACTGCACCTTCAAGATCCTTTGTCCACCAACCTCCCAGCCGCCAGCTTTCCGATCATCAGCTCCTCCAGCATGGCCCTGAAAAGATCATCGTGCAGGCGGGCCTCGTGATCGAGGGCAACGATCACAGTACATTTGATGAAAGAGAGGTGAAACGGCGGCGGCTCACCCGCACAGAAAGCTGCGGGGTATTGCGTTTAAAAATAGATAGCGAAGATCCTTAACGTGCCCCTTTCACCCAATCTCTGCCCTCTCTCCCAGCCCCGCCATCCGCTGGAAGAATCCCGGATAGTACACATCCACCGCCTCCGCCACATCGATCCGCGTCCCTCCCGCCACAAATCCCGCCACCGTCGATCCGGCGCTCTTGGCCATGCACGCTGGCCCCCGTGCAGCTTTCTGCCTTCGATCGACAGGCCCGCCTGGCCCCTCGCGGCCGGGCCATGCGGGTCGGGTCCGGGGCCACGGCCTTTGACCGGATCGAGAGGCCGCGGGCCATCCCGGCAAAGTTCGATGGCCTCACATCGGCCATCGATTAGGAAGATGCGGGCTTGAGGTCTGCAATCATGGCTTCTTCGTGCATGCTGAGACCAAGAGACGGGTCACGGTTCCTTTGGCCAGATATCAAATCCGAGATTCGTCATCTCGAAATGGTGATCTCCTGTAAATGCTCTGGATATGTTCAGTTCCTTCATCAGCACAAAAGAGGTCAGGTCAGTAAAGGACATATCCGCCTTATCCCGATAGACATTGCGAAGCATCCATGCGTAATTGAATCTTTCCTCGTCAATCCGTTCCAAAGATATTTGTTCTGTCTTTGCATCAGATATCAGAGCTTCAATAAACTTTAGCGCTCCATCAAAGTTCACCCTTTTGAACAGCGAGGTAATTACTTCATCTAGGACATAATCCGATGTTACCAAGAACCAACCGTCTGCCTTTATCTGTTCGTATCCTCTAGCCGCGGCCTGATGCCAGCTATCTCTTTTATTTGCCAGGCGCATGCCATGCCATGCCCAGCTATCCACAAATATCGATCGGTTAATAGGCATAGCTGTCATGCTTCTCTGCCAGATCCTGCGGGCCTTCACAAATGCCTATTACGCTGGATAGGGCATCTGCTTTGTGCTTCCCTGTATCTGGCCTCTCTTCAAGGGAACTCAAGAACTTAGAGATTTTCTTGAGATCTGCATCAGGGAGGGAGTCAATTTTTCTCATTATCGCTTCTTTATCAATCATAGGGATTCTCTTTTCAGAGTCAACCAGATGTTTTCTATTTCCAGCAATAAAGACTTGTCGTGTTGGCCATTCCTCGATTTGTGAGCGGAGCTTGAGCAGACCACTGAAACGAAACGGTACAGGCCTCGAAATCCCCAGGCTTGCCCTCCTGGGAGCTTCATCCCTTTCTACCCGTAGCTTTGAAAAATGTGTAACAGAACACGCCATCCTCTTCCGTCGTCCTATAGAGGTCCCTCACCCCAGCCTCAAAATCCCCCATCCCAATGATCCCCGCCTCCACAGCTGTCTCACGAACGCCCTCAATCATGGCCGTAAACGTCCTCCTGGTGAAGCCCTCCACAAGCTCGGGCTTGCTGGAATCAACATAAACCATGCGAGGAGAGACGGAGACCTCAGAGAAGCCCGCCTGGCAGAGCAGCGGATAAAGCGCTCTGCCAATCATGGCATTGCCGCCTGCTCTCCTCTGCAGCTCGACCTGGCACGAAATCGCTCTGTGAGCGGCCTCACTATCGGGATAGAAATAAGCAGAACCATGGTCCCCTTCGATTGCTGTGATCGTGCCGCCTGGCTTGACAAAATCCATGAGGATAGAGAGAGCCTCAACCGGTCGAGAGAGGTGTTCAAGAACAAAACAGATGAAAAGATGGTCGAAAGAGCCCTTCTGAAAAGGCAGATTGAAAATATCACCTTGCAAGACCTGCACATTTGTCAGGCCCGCCGCAGCCACTTTCCTCCGGGCCTTGTCAGCAGAAGCTTCTGATATATCGACAGCAGTAATCAAAGAATGCGGGCTATTCCGGGCGAGAGGAACGGTCTGTGCTCCTACGCCACAGCCGGCTTCAAGAATGCGAGATCCTGGCGGAAAATGAGTGTCAGAGTGCAAGAGTTCTTCCAGAGTGGAGGCCTGGTCCTGCAAGCGCGTGTTTTCTCTCGGATGGTAGCCATGAACATACGCAGCGCACGGAGGACTCGACCTGGAACCGGTGATGCGGCCATCGTCTTCCACGCCTACCAGAAGCCATCCCGGCTCCACTCCTGATCGGTTGGCAAGGCATATGACCGCTTCCACCAGCGCCAGCAGACCGTCTATTTGTCTGGTCGGTCCATCCACGGCTTGTACTCGAAATCCGGATCTTCCGCCCGACACTGTAAGGCATTGGCACGCATAATTTCCCAATTTTCAAGAAATAGCTCCATCAAATTGTCTTGAGCCTCTTGTAGATAGCAGATCTCCCGCCAATCACTGCTACCAAGATGTTCATCGATTCTTGATATCAGCTTAGGGAAATGTGGTAGATCAATATCTAGCTTAAACCGCCAGTAGTCGATGTCATAATCAAATAATTCATAATCATCGATCACCATGAAAAGGTCGTCTAAAAGGTGAGCAAAGGCTTTCTCCTCAAAGCTCATGGTTTCATAATCTGCAGTACCATCCCCGGTGTAGTGTTTGAGTATGCGTTGGAGCATTTCACGATGAGCAAACGCGGCCTCTTCTTCTGCATTCCGGGGTGTCTCACCTAAATAGTCAAAGTCGCCCTCAGGGCCAAAGCTCCTAAGAAACATTTCCCATCTATGCCGTTCACTATTTTCCGCTCTCCAGGCTTGGAGTTCTTCGGCTTCCTCTTGGCACTGGAGATGGCCTGTGCGATCAAGTCGGTCTATTGACATTGCTTCAACACCTTAACACCTTTTCAATAGTTGCTTTTTCAAGGCGGATATATCTCTCACCCCACCTGCACCTTTGCCCCCAGTCCCGCCATCTGCCCGAAGAACCCCGGATAGGAGACATCCACCGCCTCAGCCGTATCGATCTTTGTCCCGCCTGCCACAAAGCCCGCCACCGTCAGGGCCATAACGATCCTGTGGTCGTGCCAGCCGTGCACATTGGCCCCGTGCAGCTTTCCGCCCGTGATCTCCAGCCCGTCCGGCCGCTCCCGGATGTCGGCGCCCATTTTCGAGAGTTCCACGGCCATGGCGTGCAGCCGGTCCGTCTCCTTGTGGCGCACGTGCTCCGCGTTGAAAACGGTCGTCTTTCCTTCGGCCAGCGCGCCCAGCACGGCGATGGTAGGAACGAGGTCCGGCGTGCGGCTGGCATCGACCTGCGTGCCTACCAGGTCGCCGCCCTTGATGTGGAGGTCCCCTTTCTCCTTGTCCCAGGCGACCTTTGCCCCCATTCGGCTCAGGATATCGATGATGGCCGAATCGCCCTGCCGTGATGGTAGGACGCCCTTAACTGTGACCTCGCTGCCTGTGACCGCAGCTGCTGCCAGCGGGTAGGAGGCAGAGGAGAAGTCTCCGGGAATGGTGTAGCTCTTCAGGCCATAGCTTTGCCCACCCGGCACAAAGAACTCCTGCTGCTGCGCCCGCACCCGCACGCCCGCGTCTGCCAGCATGTCCAGGGTGATCTCGGCGTAGGGGCGCGACTTCAGATCGCCCTCGATTACTATCTTCGTATCCGCTTCCGCCAGCGGCGCAGCGATGAGCAACGCCGAGAGGAACTGGGAGCTGACGCCCCCGTTCAGGTGCGCCGTGCCGCCTCGCATCTTCCCCTTAATCACCAGCGGGGCCTTGCCGTTGTTGCGAATGGAAAAGGCGGTGGCGCCAAGCTCGGAGAGCGTGCTCAGAAGAGGCCCGTTGGGCCGGGTGCGAATGGAGGCATCGCCCGTGAGAACAGCACCATCGGTGAGAGCCGCCACAGCCGAGCAGAAGCGCAGGGTGGTGCCCGAATTTAAAACGTTGATGACATCCTCTGGAGTCTGGGGCCGGTCGGATACGCCAGTGATATTCACGTCGTTGTTAAGTGAGATCTTGGCTCCAAAGGCCTCGCTGGCCGAGACCGTGGCCCTGGTGTCTGCGGAGAGGAGGGGCCGCTTAACGGTTCCGCCTGGGCCTAAGGAAGTTATGAGGATAGCGCGGTGGGTGTAGCTTTTAGAGGGCGGGGCATAGACCTCACCGGAGAGAGAAGAGCGCTCGACTGACGTAATCATGATCGCGGAAATGGTAGCGCAAGTATAAGAAATGTGTGCTATGACATGTCTTGACATGGTAACGGAAAAGAGAGAAGCCCCTATTCCGCTAGCGTGAAGCCTTATCTATACTAAATCTTGGCTACGTGCTTGGTACATTTCCCCAGGGCTACCACGACCGAAGTTCCCGATCTCTTCATCTCCTCGCTCACCACAGCCTCCACCTCGTCCTCAGAAGCGGGCAGCGCCAGGTAGCGCGTCGGCACCAGCGCCTCCACCAGTTTCGTCAGATCGGGGGCTTCCTGCCCACCTGTCATGGCCGCTACATCATTCTTTAGGATGATGACGAGAACATCGCGCTTCTTCCAGACGGCATTAATCAGGCCCTGCAGGCCCGAGTGCGCCAGAGCAAAGTCGCCCACCACGGCAATGCCCTTTTTGGCAAATCCGGAGGCGACAGCGATGGATGAGCCCAGGCCGTAGACCACATCCACAGATTGGTAGGGCTTGCGGGTGGCGCGGATGGCGCAGCCCGCATCCCCGGCCACAGGCACGTCCACTTTTGCCAGCGCCCGGAAAAGGGATATGAAGGGACAGTCCTCGCAAACGCCCGAGTAGCCTCTTTCCGCCACGCTCTCGTAGACCTGCGGCTTTTTCTGCGGCATTTCTTCCAGACTCTCCAGGGCCTGGATGATGTCCGCCCTCTCCAGAGGTCCGCGGGGCAGATGGCCGGTGAGCTTTCCTCGCACTTTGGGGCTCAATCTGAGCTGTGATTCGATGAAAGGCTCCGGCTCCTCAGCCACCAGGATGAGGCGGTGGCCATCCATGAAGCGGCGCAGGAGCTTTTCCGGCAGAGGATTGCTGTAGCCTACAGAGAGAAGTGAAACCCCCAGGCCTTCGGCCAGAGCCGCCGGGCGGCCGCTGGCAATGATGCCCACATTTCCGGAGATCTCCAGCCGGTTCAGGGTCGTGGACTCGGAGGCATCCTCTGCATCGGCCAGAATTTTGTCGTGGTGCCTCTGATGCTGGCCACGCATGGTTAAATCCCAGCCCTCCCTCTCGAACTGTTGGCCTGCACCCTTGCTAGGCCGCGGCAGAATCTCCGGCCCCTCATCGTCCAGAAGGCGTGCAGTCACCCGCACGATAACCGGAATTCTCAGCCACTCGGAGAGGGTAAAGGACTCCAGAATAGAAGCGTGCAAAGCGGCAGGGCTGCTGGGATCAAGCACCGGAATCTCAGCCAGCGGACCGTAAAATCTGCTATCCATCTCCGCCTGTGAGCCCCTCGGGCCCAGATCATCTCCGGCAATGATCACCAGCCCCGAGCCGATGGTATGCGTGGCCGAGATGACCAGTGGATCGGCCAGAATATTCATGCCCACCTGCTTGACGATAACCAGGGAGCGCAAGCCCGTAGCTGACGCCCCCAGGGCGATCTCCAGAGCCACCTTTTCATTCACCGAGATCTCGGCCTTAAGAGCGGCCGCCAGATCGGTTATGGGATAGCCGGGAACGTAGGTTCTTACACCGACTGCGCCGTCCAGGGCCGCCTGAACAACTGCCTGCTGGCCGTTCATGGACTTCATAGAATAGCCGGCACAATGGACTCATCCGGCCGGGCGCAGAAGGGCAAGGCCGCCACGGCTCCAATTAATCCCTGGCCGTTCATCATGATCTGAACTCCATTCTCCCGTGCCGCCTCCAGAGCATCCTCATACTGCACTCTCTCTCTCTTGCACCTTACGCCAAAGGCCAGAAGCGAGGAGGGATCAAAATCCCGGAAGACGGCCATACCTGTCTGCTTGGAGACGGAGTACTTCCTTAGCAATGCTTTGAAGTCAGAGAGCATGGCTTCAGCTTTGCCGGGCAGGCAGGCGAACTCCACCGCCGTGGAGACGCAGTTCTGGGTCTTTGTCGGAACGGGAAAGAGCTGCACCAGGGAGTGAGAGATATAGCGCGCCTCGGGTCGATCAACTTTGCTGGAGATGTTGTGAATAAGGGACCAGGTGGCACCCTCCGTCTTGGAATCGGTATCATCAACTCCAATAATCAGCCTCTCTCTTCTGGGTAAAACGATGGTGCCGCGGGCGACGCGCCCTCCGCCGCACTCCGTTACATCATAGCGCAAAACATCCTCTGCCTTTGCACGGGAGAGGGTAGCGCCTACACCACCACCACCGAGGCCCGCATAAGTTACCTCTACCTCATTGCCGTTGACGATTACCGACTCGATGCCTGCCGATCTCTTGGAGGAGACAAGATCCAAATCGACCTTGCCAGGTGTTATCATATAGCGGAACCATTCGCCCAAATTGCGGGAGCTTTTCACCAATGGCCCATTGGAGTAATGGTATCTGGCCCAGGCCGATCCACCGTAGCAACTGGAGCGCTCCATGAGCTCTACCCGGCTGCCCTCATCATCAACCACGGCATGAATCTGCTTGTAGACCACAACGTATGGATCTTCTAATTCTAGTTGCAAGGCACATTCCTCTTCATATACTCTCTCAATACTACGGTGGCATAGCTTCCTTTGGGCAGAACGAACTGCAGCTCTGCCCGGTTTTCCTCGACGGTGATTTGCGGTTTGACAGGGCATAGAGCCGCGCGCCTTGTCCCTCTTGAGCCCAGGTCCGGGTTTTCCGGAATATTAAAATTCTCGGGTGAAATGCCCTCTTCCCCAAGGATAGCCCTCTCTATTTCACCCTGTGCGCCTTCTGCCAAAATTGTCTCAAATCCGATAAGCGGAAGAGTGAGAAATGCTCTGCCCCTCCCGGCCAGCCGGTCTATGGCTTCCAGGTTTTCAGTGGTTACTTTCTGCACTTTATCCATATCCGGCATGCCGCCTTTGGCAAAGCAGACTACATCGCCCAGCACGGCCCTATGCAGCGGCATTGCAGCGGCCAGACGACGGCTGAGAATCCTGTTGAAGAGATAGGACTGGTAAGCATGCACAAAGAGCCGCTTTAAATTGACGGAAAGAACATCAAAAGAATGAGCATAATCGCCGGGATGCTCCACCAGATAGTTGAGCATGGCCACCTCGTAACGCAGGTACTCTGGGAACTCCTTTAGGGCGGCAGGAATGTCTCGATTGACCCATAGCTTTTCCCGGGTCTCCCTCGTCCTATCCAGTTCTCCGGGAAAAGGCAGGGCCAGGTAGATAAAGACCGCTTCTTCGATATTGCCTCTTGCCAGAGCCTCGCCTACTTTATGAGTGACGGGCCTGATGTCCCCGAACCTTTGCACGCCGAAGTAGTTGGGAACGCCCCCTTGCTTCACTATCTCCTCGGTGATGCCAGTCATTCGGGCGGCAGGATCCGGGCAGCAGAGCTCTCTGATGGTGATGCGAAAACTATTGCCCAGTAGATCTCCCAGGCCCACGGCCCGGTTTGTCCTGCCGAGCACCTTAATTCTCAGATCTGGCAAGTTAATCTTTGTGAGCTCCGATTCATCCAGGTTCATGATGCTGATGCGCTGGCTTGTTACCGCCCTCTTGTCCTTGGTTCCGGCCCAGCCGAATCTCTTCTGGCTGATGCATAGCCTTCTGGCCATCTCATGGACGAGGTGATGCGTATCCCAGTTGGTCTTCTCCACATCCAATACCAGATACCTTCCGCCTTCGTAGCCCAGCTCTTCGAATACCTCTGAAACTATGAAGTCCTCCGCACAGCTCTTGATGACGCCCCCGCACCCTGAGCTGTCCGTGATGTAATAATCCATACCCAAGAACCGGTCACTATCGCTTGCCGAAATCATTCATGCCTCAAAGATCAGAGTATCTCTACCTGCTTTCAGACGAGCTTGAGCTTGCTCGTCACTTTGTCCATCAGCTTTCCGTGAGCCGGGCCTAGTCCCAGTGCAGTTATGGTACCGGCTGGAATCTCAGTCAGCCCGGCATCGGCAACAAGGGCACAGGCTATCCCTGCCCTCTCGGCGTCCTCTCGCAGCCGGAAAAGGTCAGGCACCCCAGGTACCTTCAGGACAACCTTTTTTTGGCCCTCTGCCTTCCATTCCGAGACCGTGGATCTGTCCATTTTTTCAGCTCTTTCCACAGCCATAACTGCAGCATGAGCCACCTGCACTGCCAGCTTTCCCGCTGAGAGCTTCAGATCCTCTCTAATCACAATGCATTGCTTGAATTCCATCAGATGTAACCTCGCTATAAATAAAATTTTCTCGAAATCATGCCTGATATGTGCAAAAAATATACAAAGGTTAAGGAAAAGAGGCGAGAATGCTACGCCTCTTTGGTTAGAACCTTGACGCAGGACGGGCTCTTGGCGATATTTCCCATCTTGGCGCCGATGAGATATTCCAGGCCCTTATCTGCTGCTATGTCTAAGATTCGCTGCGTTACAACGCCATCGAAGATCACGCCGTTCACGTCCCCATTTGTTTCCTTCAGCTCTCTGGCCAGATCTCTTACGGCCACCTGCTTGAGGACATTTTGATTCCTATCCATTATCCTGGCAGAAAGAGTTCCGTCCAGTTCATCCACATGCTGTCTGAACCATTCTCTCTGTGGCTCTGGCTCAGGAACAGGCTCAGGAGCAGCTACAACTACTTCTTCTATTACTGGGACTGGGACCGGGACGGATTTGGGCACGACTTCACGAGGCACGACCCGGCGCGGTGCGATAGCCTCGGCCCTCTCGGTCGTGTTTCGCACGCAAAAGGGCTTCTCGCGGATGAGGCTCTTTCTCTTGGTGGTGATCTCACGCCTTTTCTTGGGTTGGTTTTTGATCTTATATTGATCCAGCACCTGCTCCACGGGGATCTTCTGGCGCAGCGCCCGGACAATCTCTTTTTGGGTCATGTCCTCGACGCTCTTTCCCTCCGGAGCCCTGGCCACAAAGTCGATGTCTGCTACCTGGAGAAGCTCTTTAATGATCAGCTCTCCGCCCCGGTCGCCATCGGTGAAAGCGGTAACGACTTTCTTGGCGCACAGATCGGCGATGGTTGGCGGCACATTGGTTCCGCCCACAGCCACGGCATTCTTGATGCCGTACTTGAGCAGATTGAGCACATCCGCCCGGCCCTCAACCACCAAGATGGCATCAGAGTCCAGTACATTGGGCCCGGCAGGCAGATTGTCCTTGCCCAGGTGGATTATCTCTTCCACGCGAACGGACTGCTTTATCTCCTCGGTGATCTCTTCCGTCTCCAGGATGTTCTCGTCGAACATCTCCACCAGGATGCGCTTGGCCCGTTCTATGACATACCTTCTCTTGGCGGCGCGCACATCTTCAATGCGGTTTACAGCGATGCGAGCGATGCAGGGTCCCACTCGGTCTATGGTCTCCAGGGCGGCAGCCAGTATGGCTGTCTCGACCTTATCAAAGCTGGAAGGAATGGAGATGGTGCCGCTGGACTTTCCGGCAGTGGATGCGATTTGGACGTCGATCCTGCCCAACCTTCCTGTTTTTTGGAGATCCCTTAAATCGAGGTCGCTTCCCAGAAGGCCCTCGGTCTGGCCGAAGATAGCGCCGACCACGTCCGGCCGCTCCACTATCCCCTCCGCCGTTATATCCGCATAAATAACATATTTAGTTGTATCAACATTTTGCATATAAGACACCTCTTATTTTAAAATAGATAGATAAAAGTCACACCCATACCCAAAGAGCCAACGCTATCTACGACCTACAGAGGCCAACTCGCGACCCATTGTCGCAATCGTAGCCATGCCGTATTACAGGCAGGCAGTGAGCAGTGAATGATGGTGAATATGAGATTCATCTAACTATTTCAGTGTCCATTTACTAATATCATGGAGCATCTGATAGAAATGCCCACACATGAGCCTATTTGTCCTCACCTATCGCTGGCATTTCATCGCCCTAAGTTCCACTCAGGGCTTAATTATCATGTGATTTGAAGCTCAAATGCGCGCTTCTACCAATTAAAATTGCACGAAACTAGTTTAATAACTTTGTGGTGGGTATAGAGTTAATAAACTTATCCAAAATATATAAAAGTTCTTACAATACAATAAATCCGTCCGCTGTTCTTACTACCTTTACATCTTCTCCGGGCTCAACCTGCAGGTCCCTGGGACGAGCCGCGAAAGCTGCCCTGTAAGTCTCCGGGTCCATGATCTCCAGAACGTCATCATCTTTGGATATCACCATCGCGGCACGCGCATCGGTAATATTCCCCAAAATCGCCACCGTCTCTGAGTCTTCCTCGTTCATGGAAGACCTGCGCTTCTCTCTGAGGGAGGAGATGAGCGTCGCCTTGCCGTCAAAGCCGGCCACAGAGAAGAGCGATCCACGGAAGGATACAATGTCACCTCGCTTAAGTCTTGGGAACCTGACCAGCAGGGTAGAGCGGTAAACATTGCGGCTGTCCTTTTTGCCTACCAGTTTAGCCGTTTCCAGGAGCTTGCCGCCAAAGCGCTCGACAAATGCACGGGCCATGCGTCTGCCTAGCTGCGTTGAGCCCAGGATGATATCCAGACCGCCTTTGACCTCCTTCATCTCCTGGATAAAGGATAGATGATCTCCCCCGTGATAACCGGAGTCGGCCATATCCTGGGCAGTCTTCTTGCACTCTTCGATCTCTCTCTCTGTCATGGACCGGACAGTATTTCCGCGTAGCTGGACTGTGGACTGAAAGTACTTGCCAGCCATGCGGCTACAGCGATCGCAGGCCATCAGTTTAATGCGGACAGGAATTTCGCATTGCTCGCTTATGCTCTGGCCTCTGAAACTGCCGTCGATATTGATTTTTGCCAGATATCGGGTGGCTCCAACTTTTCGGAGGTCAAGCTCGATCTGAGGCTCTGCCAGCTCCTTATGAAGGCAAAGTGCATCTATTGCCGCCTGATGGGCCAACTCCTCCACACAGCAGCTGTCTGGAAGCAGCCACCTGGATTTTACCTGACGCGAGCCGCAAAGGGAACAGATGACCACCTCGACCTTGTCAGGACAGCTAACAAGCGTTGCTTTTTCCAGGGTGCATTGTTGGCAAAGCCCTTCAATTGTTGGCAGGCCGCACCGATGACAGATGGCTTGCATCACATTCGCACCATCTGGGCGTAGAGAACTCCATCAATGGAGAGGACACAGTCTCTTTCCACGTAACCCAGGGAGATCGCATGCTCGACGGTTTTGCAGCCCACGAAGTTGGCCATTGTTGCCTTCGTGAGGGCCGCCTCAACCTCGGTGCAGGAGGCTTTCTCGCCTCCAAAAAAATCAGGACTGACCTCTATCTTAAGGTGGCCTTGTGCGAACTTCTTTCCCAGGATATCGCAGTCACAGACTGCAATGAGGGTATGTGCTCCATGCTGGTGGCTTTTCAAATACATCTCTTTCCTTTCCGTATCTTCTGGCATATTGGACATGGCTATCATTGCTTTGCTGGTATTTAAGGAAGCTTCAGCATTCCCGGCCGGGGCTCAAATACGTCCCCATCTCTTCTCATGCGGTCGATGATCTCTTCCGCTTTAGCTCTTTCTATGCCCAGCTCCTCGGCCCTATCCAGGACGGCGTCCCTGGGGGCCGGGCCCTGTTGTTCTTTGCTCACATCCCTTATGATGTCGATCACCGATTTAGTTCTGTCTCTGGTGCTCTTGGTGGTACCTGAGGCAATGATGTCCGCATCCAAAAAGCCCGTCTCCGGATCGACGCCTACTTTTCTCAGGCATGCTTCCAGGATCTTGACTACCCGCTTGGCATCATCCAGGGTGACCTTATCGGAGAGGCGAAGGCGAGCGCTGGCCTCACCCAGGCGTATCAGCGCCTCCAGTTGCCGGGCAGTGACAGGCACAGGCTTGTTTGTATCCTGCCCCTGGCTCCGGAGACCCACGTAGTACTTTAGGAAGTATTCTTTGGCCTCCTCGCTTAAGGTTGGGAAGATGTTCTTACGGGCATAGGCCACATACTTTCGCAGCATCTCCGGATCTACAACCGGCATTATCACCATCAAGGCATTGTCGATGTCCTCTTGAGAAATATCCTGGTTCCAGGCGGCTTGGGTAGCCAGCTCTCCGGCATAGTTGCTCTTCAGGATGTGCTGGGCAATGGCAGAATCCCTCTTGGTGTCCGGATCATCGGTCAAAACAAAGATCAGATCGAAACGGGACATGAGTGCAGGAGTGAGGTTGATCTGAGGAGCGATGGGCTCGTACTTGTCGAAGCGGCCAAGCTTGGGATTGGCGGCGGCGAGCAGTGAGCAGCGCGACTTGAGGGTGGCCATGACTCCTGCCTTGGCGACGCTGATAGTGTTGTGCAGAATAAGGCCCTGGGAGACGAATGTGTGGGTGGGCTCGATGGTTACATCGTAAACGAAATCGGTAAAGTGCTCTTCCTTATTTGCGACTACTTTAACACCAATGATTTTCAGATACCCGATCCCATTCGATTTCGGTGCAGGGGCAATATCTCCTGCTTTTATCTGGCAGGCTGGGATGCAAGCAATCCCATCTTTAGCGACATAAACGGGGTGTTCAGGGGTAACTAAGATCTCTTTGCCGTTGGAGAAGGCGATGGCAATGAAATGGTCTGGAGCCTGGTGCCTGCTCACTCTATCAACCGGCAGATCGAAGACGCGGCTCATGTCAGTGCTTTTTATTTTAATATCCTCATCAAGCGGCAGTATCTCGCAGTCCTTTCCGGGAATTATCTCCAAAGGCCGATCCATCATCAGCCTGTCCACAAACTCGCCGATGCGCACCTTTCGTCCGTCTGCCAGCTGGATCTCTGTCAGAGGATGATAGCTTTGTTGCTCCATCGCCTCGTGCAGTGCGCTCTTGTCCTCGTTGTCCATCTTGTCCATCTCATCTATGGCGGCGATGCCCTTGTCCGCCAGCACCAGCGCTCCCGCCTCGATGGTCCAGCGACCGTCGCCCAGCTCGTCCTTGACCGCTGTAGCTGTCAGGCCGGCGGAGGTGGAGCTCTTGCCCGAGGTGTAGATGCCGCGGGGCGAGATCTTGATCATGTAGCGCAGGAGCTGAGATTTGGCTATGCCCGGATCGCCCACCAGCAGGATGTGGATGTCGCCGCGAATGCGCGCTCCGTCCGGCAGGTGCTTTTCGAAGCCGGAGACCAGCTGAAGCGCTAACGCCTCTTTCACGTCGTCGTAACCGTAAATGGAGGGAGCAATGGATCCCCGGATCTTTTCGTAGATTTCCGGATCGCAGGACATCTCCATGATCTGCTTCTCCTCCTCGGGATCGATCTCAATCTCCTCGAACTCCTGCTCGGTCATCTCCACACTGATGCCTTTGTGGACGAGGTCGAAGTAGGTGCTCTTGCCCTGCTGGGGAGAGGAACGCTGGTATGACTTGAGGATGCCATTGACGATAACCCGATCTCCGGGAAAGATCCTGCCGGCCAGGTCGTCCTCCAGCTCGACGTCGAGCGTCTGCGGCTGCGCTCCACCCCGCAGATCCTCAGGCGACTCCTGCACTCTTATTTTTTGGGCATCCACGAACTTTGACTGGGCGAGCAAGAGCTTGAAGGGCCCGCCCCGGTCGCAGGCCTGGTTCATGCACTTGAGGCTCTGATCCTCGAATTTGTTGCCAGTCTGCTCCTTGAAGAAGGTGAAGCCGCATCTCTGGCACTGGAAGGCGGCCGATGTGATCTTGGGCCGGACCTCGGTGGCTGTTCGCACCAGCCCGTCGATGGCCAGTAATTTGCCGATGTGGTCACTTCGTAGCTCCCGGGTCTTGAAATGGCGGGGCAGCTCGATAATGCGCACATGGGCCCGGTCCATGTAGACATCCATGGGCAGGTCCAGCTCCAGGAGGGCAGCGTGGGCCGCTTCAAGGATCTGCTCCGGATTTTCCAGCAGCTCCTCGGCGAATTCGGAATCGAACCTGTCAATGTCTGAGAAGCGAATCTTCAGGCTGCGCTCGTCGGGGTAGGAGTCGGCCAGCTTCAGCAGCTCATCCCAGTAACGGGAGCGGAGGAACTCCGCCCATTTGGCGACAGGATCGGCGGGCATTTGCGGGGGTTTGGTAAGAAGGCAAAGTATCTAAAGGTATGCGGTGCGGGGCAAAGATAATCACTTTTTAAAAGACATACATTTTGGTTAACCTAAGCCAAAATTATTTAGCAAAAATATTTATAAGTCTATATCTTTCTTTTCTCTCAAATAATTTCCGGGACCGGTTGTCACATACGCTGCAGTGAGTATTGTCTCAAGAGCGTTCTGTAGGTTGTCCTTGGACTCAACCTTGTCTGCAAGGAGCTTCAGCCCATCGCAAATCTCTTCGAAAAGAATATCATCAAGCGGTACAGTTTTATCACCGGCCTTGAGACGTTTTAGCCTATCTGTCAGAAGGTTGTATGCGCCTTGGAGGACAAAATCAGCCAAAAGGAAGTCTTTGGTGAAGGAATATCTGAATGTCCTGCTTGTTATGCCATATGCTGCCGAAAAGTAGTATATCTTTTTTTCAACTGAGCTTTCATGCCGCATTAAATTCTCAACACGCCTAAGCTCCTTTGCGAGCTCTCTCCGGAAAAAATCATCATGCTGCATCTGTTACACCCATCGCAATTATGTTGTTCGGAAAATCCCGAGCATCTCTGAAGATTGCACTCCCTTTTGCCTCTGTCTGACTTTCGAATGGTTCCATAATCCAGCCTGCAACCTCCTCTGAGCGGGGCATGGGCTTAGGAGTGCAAACAGTAGTATGATGCATTCTGTATTCTCCTATCTGGTATAGCATCTCTTCACCAAGCATCTGCTCTACCAAGCGATTGTTGAGATTCTCGAATACTTCAATGAAGTCCGAGCTTTCATTCAAGGAGTAATATTTAGTTCTGCCATGTGTGCTAGCAACCTTCATCAATCCCCATTTCACGAACTTTTTTACTATGCGATCCACTGTGGGCCTTGATACACTAATCTCCTCCGATAACTCAGATAGATTAAACTCCAATCCCTTTAGCGGCAGAAGAAATTCGATTATCTTTAGCTCGCAGCCATTTCCCAGCAGGCCCTCGAAAGGCATTGCCACTAGTATCACCAAATGAACCTTATCTTTTTTTAGTATATAGCTATTTTGCTATTATGTAAAATCAATTTTACAATCTCCTGATCCGCCCTTGTGTCACGGAGTAGCCATTCTGATCAAGTGCCGAGAATGCTTTTGGTTTGTCACAAATGTAATATTTAGGGGGACTTTTTCCTATCGACGATATATAGCCCTCGTTTGCAAGCCTCTTAATGACGTCCTTGGCATCTTTACTGAATTTTCTTTACATATTTAATTAGCGATGCGGCCGGGGGCAAAATCCGTGCCCACCCGCCTGCTTTACCTGCCCCCCAATATCGCCCGAATCGCCCGCTGGCTCTCCTCCGGCGTCCCTCTGGTGTTGACCTCATGCACCTTTGCCCTAGCGAAGAGCGCCTGGAAGAAGTGGCTTCTCAGGCCCCTCTTGAAGTCGCTTTTCACCAGCAGGTGTGGATTGAAGTAGCCGTTTGCCTCAAGTATGGCCAGCGCCTCCTTGCCATCCAGCTCCTGCACCGTCTCCTCCAGCCCAGGATCGCGTTTGAGCAGGATCACATTCTCCATCGTCGTGAGCGGCAGGATGCGTCCCTTGCCAATCACCCAGCGCAGGTCCACCACCGCCCGCCCTTTCTCGTCGAAGACCGCTTTATCGACGAGCCCGGAAAACTCCTTCCAGATATCCGCCAGGTCGGCCCGAATGTAGAAGTTCTTCTCCGATCCGTAGGCCAGGATCTCCTCGCCAAAGATCCGGGCAAAGAACCAGTCGTCTGAGACCACGCGCGTCTTGGTACCGCGCAGGAGCCCGTAAGTATGAGTGGTCTTGCCCGCCCCCGATCCACCTAAAATGCAGACCCCCTGGCCCCGTATATCCAGACAGGCCCCGTGCACAGAGTAGATGCCGTGATTGTCCTCCAGGATGTCTCCGGCAACGGACAGCGCCAGGGACTTTATCCATCCGTAATAGTCCATGTTGAATAAAAAGCAGCTCTTGGAATGGGGATCGTAGTAAACCTGGTTCTCACCAAGGGACTTGTCCTCCAGAACATAAAGCCGCCCGTGGGAGCGAACGTTCTGGGATGCAAAATAGAAGCTCTCTTCCCAGGCATTCTTGATGGAAGAGCTGCCCGTGAGAAGCTTGATACAGCATCCGTAAATCTCCGACTTGATCTCGTAGAGCACCTGGTCTGCATATTGCTCAACTAGCGTTTCCTTCTGCTCCATGGATATGATCTCTACTGCATAAGCCATACCAACACCCTCAAAAAATTCCTCTGCGTTCGTTCTCTGTGCGCTCTGTGACTCTGTGGTTTTATTTTCCTTTTTGCTGGCCATCCGGCGCGCTTCCCAGATAGCGGCGGCCCACCAGACGCATCTGATCATCCAGCTCGTAGACCAGAGGCTGGGCCGTGGCGATTTCCACATTTTCGATCTCCTGATCAGAGATATTTTCCAGATGCTTCACCAGGGCGCGGACGGTGTTGCCGTGCGAGACAACCAGGACATTCTTGCCCTTCTGCAGCTCCGGAGCAATCAAGGCCCGCCAGAAGGGCAGCACGCGCTCCTGCGTGTCTTGCAGGGATTCCGTCCTGGGCAGCAGGCTCTCCTGCACATCCCGGTAGCGCGCATCCATGCCTGGATAGCGATCGTCATCGAGGGCAATAGCCGGAGGTCGCTCTGAAAAGCCCCTCCTCCACTTCTGAACCTGCGCGCACCCATACATCTTTTCCATCTCTGCCTTGCTCTTCCCCTGCAAATCTCCATAAAAGCGCTCATTGAGCCGCCAGCAGGGAAGAGCCGGAATCCACATCAGATCCATCTCATCCAGCACGATCCACAGCGTCCTTATGGCACGCTTTAATACTGAGGTAAAGGCGATGTCAAAGGAAAGGCTGGAACTCTTCATGAGCCAGCCGGCCTCCCCGGCCTCCGCTCTGCCCCTCTCGGAGAGATCGATATCCATCCAGCCTGTGAACCTGCCTTCCAGGTTGAAGAGGCTCTGGCCATGCCGCAGCAATACCAGCTTCGCCATTTAAGCACTCCTCTGGCTTTGTCTCCCTGATTTAGTCTCCCTGATAGATCTTGTAGGCCTCATAAACACTGGCATTCTCCACGGTTATAGCGTAAATGGCATTGCAAAGGCGCACTGCCTCTGCAAGAGGCCTCTGGTGGATGTTTCGGCCGGTGGCATTTCCTGCCGCGCCGCTGATGTGAATCTGATCATGAAGCCTCTGCAAAAATAATCGCGCATCGGTGCTCTCCCCTCCGGCGCAGACCACTCTGGTGCGTCCCGCCGCCAGCACAGACTCCCGGAAGATCAAAGCCGAATCCTGGCCAGTTTTCTGGGGATAGTTTACCTTGACAAAGTCGCTTCCCAGTGTGGCGGCCACGCCAGCAGCGCCGGCGATGAGGTGGGGATCTTTTTCGTCCTTTACCGCTTTGCCGCGGGGGTAAATCCAGAGCACTGTCACCAGTCCTGCCTGATGGGCCTGGAAGACCAACTGTGCCGCCTCGTGAAGCATCGCTCCTTCGTGCTCGCTTCCCAGATAGATGGTATAGCCCACTCCCAAAATGTCCAGTCCAGAGCTCTCCTTAAAATCAACAACCTGGCTTACATCGATCCACTGCGGACTGCAGGGATCCGCCTGGGCCGTCTTCACCAGATTTGTCTTGGAGTTCAGCTTCACCAGGTAAGGCACATTGGAATAGTCCATGCCGTAGCGAGCGATGAGGCCGAGCTGAGCGGCAAAGACGCCGACGTTGGCTTTGGCCGCAATGCGGAAAAGATGTTCGGGATCATTATCTTGCGGGTCTATTCCCGGCCCAAAGAAATCGTCATTGAGATGCTCTGCTTTCTGATCTCCGGCAAAGAGCATCAACCGACCGCTGCCTTTAGTGATCTTTAGGTAGTTATCCTTGTATTTGGAGCGGCATTCTTGCGGCACATCTAGAGGAACTATGATATTTTCTGCCATTTCACTCACCCCTTTTCCGCCTTCTGCTCGCTCATGCTCTCTCGGAAAGCACGGTCAGCTTCACCTGTGGCACCAACCGCTCGAAATCATCCTTCTGGGCCAGCGCCGTGCCTTGATGCAGAGTGGTAGCCGTTCCGGCTGCTGCAGCATAGACCAGGCACTCTTTCAGGCTCTTGCCCTGCATCAGGCCGCTTATGAATCCTGCCACAGAGGAGTCTCCCGCTCCAATGGTACTCAGCACATCCACATTGGGCGGCACGGCCAGATACTCCTGACCTTCCGAGACCAGCAGGATGCCTTTTCCCCCCATGGATACAAGAACTATCTTCACGCCCTGCCGGTTGATCTCTCTGGCGGCAGCGCAAATCTCATCCAGCCCCTTAAGCTCTCGGCCCACCAGCTCGGACAACTCATGAATATTGGGCTTGATAACATCAGGTCGGGCCAGAATTCCCGCGCGAAGGGCTTCGCCATCAACATCCAGCACCACTGTGGACTGACATCTTTTTACTATTGTTATTATCTTTCTGTAAATCTCAGGAGTAACGCCCAGGGGAAGACTGCCTCCGATGGCCACCAGATCGCTGCAGGGCAGCCTCTCCAGCAGCTCCACGAACTCCATAATCTCTGACGGCTTTATCTCCGGGCCGCGGGCATTGAAGGCTAGCTGCTTTGCCGTTTCCTTCTCATGGATGATAATGTTCGTGCGTGTCTCACCTGAGACATGAACAAAATCCGTCTGAATGCCCTCGTTGAGCAATCTACCCTCCAGCTCCCGGCCAGCGAAGCCTCCCACGAATCCTAAAGCGATGTTGTCCACTCCCAGGTTCTTAAGCACTTTAGAGACATCAACGCTTTTACCTCCTGCGAAGCTCTTCTCCTCCAAGATACGGTTGGACACATCGTCGCGTACCTTTTGAATCCAAAGGGTGCGGTCCAGTGCCGGATTGAAAGTAATCGTGTAGATCATGAGGGATTACTTTCTACGGCAAATGTATTGACTCTTTTGCCTGGGTTCGGCCGTGCAGCCGCAAGAAAAAGCCCGGCTTTGTATTCCTTCGGCAATTGCCATTAGTAGAAACTATTATATACGTTGATGATCGTGTTAGATGTAAGCAAAGGTCAAGCCAGATTAAATCCCTCCTATTCATTGACTTTTGCTCCCCCTCCTTCTCGCAAGATGCAGAAAGGCTTTTTCAGACCGATAATCTTATATCCGTTTAATGTCGTTGGAGTTTTAAGCAAAGGTCGAAATATCACAATCCCTCCCAAGGAATCGACTTTTGCTCCCTCCCATTATCAAGCGTCGTAATCATGGTCGGCAAGAGTCAAGCATTTTAAATATCGCAGGCACTGTAGCCTCCTTTTTATGCCAGATCCCCTAAAAAAGATACGCCATCTCATAGCATCGCTGGAGGAGCTCCGGCTGCATGTGGGCAGGAAGGATCTATCCGTCGGCAAGCAAAGGGTCAACGCTCTGCTCTTTTTCTCCCTGGCCAATGCCTGCCTGCGGGGCCGCTGCGTACTTCTCTACGGCGGCATGGGCGCCAACAAGACCACTCTTGTCAATCTGCTGGGCTCTTCCTTCCTCTCTATGGACCTGGATGAGGTAGAAGATCTGATGGTGACCGGCCATCCGGAGCAGACGGAAGAGAAAATCGTGGGCTTTCTTGATCCCAGGCAGTGGACCTCCGCCGATGCTGCGGGATCTACGCAGGTACTCTGGACGGCCTGGGCCCAATCGAATTGGAAGCTCATCAATGAAATCAACCGCTTTCCCAGCGGCAAGCAGAACCTATTCCTGGAGATACTGCAAAAGAGGAAGATCAGCTACGCGGGACAGATCTGCCAACCGGGCGACACCTGCTACTTTGCCACCATGAACCCGGAATTTTCTGCTACCTACCCCATGGACGAGGCCCTGCTGGATAGAATCTCCGCCTGTGTGCCTGCCGCCCAGCCCGATTTCCTGGCAGGCCTTCTCCTCTCCGAGCGCAAGCAAGAGGTGCGGGATCTGGCCAGTATGCTGCCCCGCCTGACGTCGCAGGAGTTTTCCTCCCTGCCGGAAAATGTGGCAGAAAAGTCGCTTACCAGTCAGGTGGAGCTGGCCATCCTCTGCCTGGTCAGAGACTTCACCCTCTGTGAGAGAGCCCCCTCCTTCGACAAGACTCAGCTTTCCGGCGCCAAGCCCTCCCTGGGCCTGTGTTCCGGCTGCCACTACCATAACAATCCTGAGGCCATCTGCTGGCAGGTAGATGAAGGGCTGTCCGACCGGGTGCGGCAGGACTTGAGGGCTTTTTGCCGGGCTTTTGCCTATCTGCTGGATAGGGATGCCGACCTGCCTGTTCTTAAGGCCATAGCTCCTTACATCATCTGGCACCGGACCACGCCCCTACGATCTGTTCTGGAGAGGCCGCCTTATTTTGGCGCAGGAAAGCTGGCCTATGTGGCAGAACTGGTGGAAAAGAGCATAAACCGAACCATGAATGAGAGGGCAGAGATAAACCTGATCTTTTCCCGGGCAGTGGACGGAGAGCTGGAAGCCGCCCAGGCAATAGAGGAGCTTTCGACTTTTGACGATCCGATCGCCCGGCTGGACTTCATTCCCACTCTGGAGCAGATGCGATGAAGCTCGTCGGCTTTATGGATGCTGCATACCAGGGAAAGGCATCCAGCCGCAGGCTAAAGACGCTCCAGGGGGATATGATCTTCAGCCTGGAGGATCTGGCCGATCAGGTGGGAGAGAAGCCCTCGCGCGCCGCCGTAGAGGAATTTGTGCCGCAAGACAAAAACCAGCTTGACCTGCTAATTTCTGCCGATCCCGGAAAGAAATACGGGCTGCTTTGGGGCTATCTCACTAGCCTTGCTGCCGAGAGAAGCCCAGCCCCCCTGATGCTGCCTTCCCGAGATTATGCTGGCTTGGAACTCTTGAGGGGCACCATCATCTTGCAGGAGGCCGGGTCACACTTGGGCGAGAGGATGAAAGGCGGCAAGATCCTGGTGCAGGGCAAAGCCGGTGACTACCTGGGCCAGGAGATGTCAGGAGGAGGGATTATTGCAGCAGGCTGCCGGGATTATGCTTTCCGAAACATGCACGGCGGCTATGGCGTGGTGCGGGGCGATGCCTGCAAGTTTGCGGGCCTTGGCAACTCTGGAGGTCGGATAGTCGTGCTGGGAAGCTGCGGCGAGAGAGCAGGGTGGCTCATGCGCTCCGGCAGTCTCTACGTGCGGGGTGATGCTGGCGACTATCTGGGGCTTCTCATGAGCGGCGGCAAAATCAGAGTTTTGGGAAAGGCGGCAAAGAGAGCAGGATGGCGCAGGAAGGGAGGAACTATCAGGGCAGGAAGCTTTGGCCCCGAGGCGGCGGATGATGTCCTGGGACTGGAATGATGTCTGGCATAAGTCCCGCCAGAACTGGCACTGGCCTCTTCTTCCCGCTCCCCGCCTGGGGACGATGGAGAGGGCGGGTGAGTTTCCCTTCTGCAACTAC
>Ga0351903_1091_pt1 | contig 22725 bp, 21 predicted proteins | sample BONcelHT113001D6_FD_206874 | JGI IMG/M metagenome (GOLD analysis project Ga0351903, IMG submission 206874) | Enriched cells from coal bed in the Powder River Basin, Montana, United States - BONCAT cells T11 rep1 HSBNCT.T11.300.1.D6 ... | reverse complement strand
TACCGGCCCTGCTTTTTTCAATCAGCTTGTCGGCAAGGTGTTTTTCCGCCCGCAATTCGTCCCGACGGTGAACCACAGTCACATGTGCTGCAATATTAGATAAATAGAGAGCCTCTTCTGCCGCGGTACTACCACCCCCGATTACAGACACGTTTTTCCCCCGATAGAAAAAACCGTCACAGGTGGCACAGGCCGAAACGCCTTTCCCCATGAAAGCCTTCTCGGACGGAAGCCCCAGATATTTGGCCGAGGCACCGGTGGCGATGATCAAGGCGTCACAGGTATAGGCACCGGCATCCCCTTCCAGTAGAAACGGTCGCCGGGACAGGTCTGCCTTGGTGATATGGTCGTAGATGATCTTCGTTTCAAACCTCTCCGCGTGACGCAGCATGCGATCCATAAGATCGTTTCCCAGCACTCCGTCCGAGTCACCTGGCCAGTTGTCAACTATGGTAGTGGTAGTAAGCTGCCCCCCCTGCTGCAGGCCAGTGATAAGGGCTGGCTCCAAATTGGCGCGGGCCGCGTAAATTGCAGCGGTATAACCGGCTGGTCCGGAACCGAGAATCAGAAGACGATGATGGGTGGTATCCATAAATTGAAGCCTCCGAAGTAACTTTTTTTGCTACGTTACCAGCAGATCAGGCAAATTGCAACGCTCCGCACCAGAAAGACCCTGAATTGACCACGCCCCGGCCCTCTGTTAGACTTTACATAACGGCACACAGCACAGCTATAACTATTGATCTTTCCAGCCAGGAGTCCTCATGCTCGACTACCAGCTCATCCGGGAAGCAGCCGCAAGACTCGAGAACAAAGTTCGCCGTACCGAATTGATTCCCTCGCACTCTTTCAGCGAACGACTTGGCCTGCCCGTCTTTTTCAAGTGCGAAAACCTGCAGCGTACCGGATCCTTCAAGATCCGTGGAGCACTGAACTTCATCCTTTCCCAGCCGCGCGAGAGCCTGATCAACGGCGTCATCACCGCATCGGCGGGCAACCATGGTCAGGGAGTCGCCTTTGCCGCGTCGCTTCTGAAAGTACCTTCGCTCGTCTTTATGCCCGAAAACACCCCGCTCCAGAAGCTCCACGCCGTCAGGGACTACGGCGCACAGGTCGTTCTGACCGGCAGGAATTTCGATGAAGCGTATGCAGCTGCCTTGGTTCGACAGGAAGAAACGGACAGCCTGTTTATCCATCCCTTTGAAGACCCGCTCATAATGGCCGGTCAAGGCACCATCGGCCTGGAGATCCTGGCCGAGATTCCAGATCTTTCCACCATTATCGTTCCGATTGGCGGAGGGGGCCTTATTTCCGGGATTGCTACCGCCACCAAGGAAACCCTCCCGAAGGTGAAAGTCATCGGGGTGGAAACGGCGGCCGCACCCGCCATGCATTTTTCCCTGAAAAAGGGAGTCCTCCTGGAGACTCCGCTCGAATTCACTCTTGCCGACGGAATTGCCGTGAAAAGACCGGGAGAGAACACCTTCCGCATCATTCGCACGCTAGTCGACGAGGTGGTACTGGTAGAAGAAGAGGAGATCGCCCAGACTATCGTCCTGCTGCTGGAACGATCGAAGCTCCTTGTGGAGGGAGCCGGAGCGGTTACCCTGGCCGCGCTCCTCCATGGAAAGACAACATTCCCGCAAGGCAAGACCGTCTGCCTCCTGTCGGGAGGCAATATCGATGTGAGAACTCTCTCGATGGTTGTTGAGCGGGGACTCGTTGCGGGGGGACGTTACCTGAAGCTCAAGGTTGCACTGGAAGACATCCCCGGTTCCTTAGCAAAGCTTTCCGCGGAAATCGCCGTGGTCAATGCGAACATCTTCTACATAGCCCATGACCGGCGTTGTATCTCGCTCCCCCTGGGCGAAAGCGAGGTAATTCTGGAACTGGAAACCAGGGGCTTTGAACACATCAGAACCATCCTCAAGCATCTTGAAACAAAAGGGTACGAGGTAACGGTGATGAAATAAAAATGAGTGTCCGGTCAGATTCCCTTCTCCCGCAGAAAACGGAGTGTGCGCGGTGCGTACTCTGAATTTCCCGCAGCAAGAAATATTTTCAGATCTTCAACCGTATCCATGTCATGCCAGACCGGCAAACATTCTACCTGTAGCCCAAAGGTAGCGGCTGTTGCCATGCTACTTTCCAGCACCCGGTTCGTGCTCCAGGGAATATCTCGAAAAAGTTCAGGACAAGGCCTTTCTAAAGCCACCAGATAATAACCACCATCCACTGCCGGACCGAAGACAACATCCGCCCCCCCCTCTTCGAGAAGGCGAAAAGGCTCCGCCAGGAATGACAGAGGAAGATCCGGCGAATCCGTGCCGATGGCTGCTGCTGATTCGAACCCCAGGGCAAAGACTGTCTCGAAGGCCTTCTCAAGACGGTCACCAAGACCATTACCCTGTTGAGGGAACATCCTGATTCCGGGAAAATCTTTCCGAAAAAAGTCCTCGGCCCCGGGGGATGCCTCGAAAAAAAGAAACTTTTCCACTCCGGGAAGGTCGGTGAGTTTGGTCAGGGTATCTGAAAGCATGCAGCGATAGATCTCTGCTGCCTCTTGAAGAGAAAAGGGAGGAGTAAGGCGCGTCTTGACCTTTCCGGGAAGGGGTTGTTTGGCGAAAATTAAAAGCGCTTTATCCATAAGACAAGTGATGAACAATTCCTCTAAAAAGTAGCTTTATCCACATCTTAGCCACTTGTCAACACGGTTATCCACAGCTTTAATCCACTTTTGTGGATTTTTCCTTGTCGATTTCGATGGCAGCATAGGCTGAATGGTTATGGATGGATTCGAAATTTTCCGCCGACACGGCAAACCAGGTAATATTATCCATCTTCAGGAGACGGAGTGCGGCCTCACGGACCATATCCTCCACGAAACGAGGATTTTCAAAGGCCTGCTCGGTGACAAACTTTTCATCCTCCCTCTTCAACAGGGAATACACCGGACTGCTGCCGCACTCTTCGATGGCGACAACCAGGTCTTCTATCCAGACGAATTCCCGGTAACGCACCTGCACGGCAATGATACCACGCTGGTTGTGTGCGCCGAAGCGGCTCAATTCCTTACTGCACGGGCAGAGCGAGGTAACCGGAACCCGGATCTCCAGGATGAAGTCAAAATCAGTGGCCAGGGACGCAAGAAAACGACAGGTATATTCCATGAGACTCACGGCACCGGAAACCGGCGCGCGCTTCTCAATGAAGTAGGGGAACTCCATTTCCAGATGGGCACTGGATGCGCCGAGTTTTGCCTTGATATTCTGGAGAGTGGTCTCCATCTTGTCCAGGGCCATCTCTTTGCGGTGCGCGTTCAGGATCTCCACAAAGCGGCTCATATGAGTCCCCTTGAAATGATGGGGAAGGTCCACGTACATGTTCACCCGTGCCACGGTATGCTGGAAAGCATCGTTCTTGTCCATCACCACGATGGGATACGAGATATCCTTGACCCCCACCTTGTTGATGGCAAGCTTGCGGAAATCCGGCGCTTTCTGCACATCACTCATGGGCGCGGCGGCAGTCGCCCTCTTTTTCTCCTTACCCCTCACCCTTCACTCCTCACGACATAGCGCACCGGGTCCGCAACCCCGGCCTCCGCAAACCCTTTGAGCCGCAAGCGGCAGGAGTCACAGCGACCACAGGCAAGCCCCTCCGGGGTCGGATCATAGCAGGAATGGGTCTTCCCGTAGTCAACGCCCAGCGCCAGCCCCCGTCGAATGATCTCAGCCTTGGTCAGATGAATAAGAGGAGTGTGAATCCGGTACTGTCCGGCGCCTTCCACGGCAGCCTTGGTTGCGAGGTTTGCCAGGGTTTCAAAGGCAGCGATATACTCCGGGCGACAGTCCGGGTAACCGGAATAGTCCAGGGCATTTACCCCGATATATATATCGAAGGAATGAAGCACCTCGGCCCAACCGAGTGCAAAGGAGAGAAATATCGTATTCCGGGCCGGAACATAGGTAACCGGGATGTCGCTACCGACGCCATCCTTTGGAACCTCGATCGCCGAAGTCAGGGCGCTGCCGCCGATCTTTCGCAGGTCGATGTCCACCAGCATGTGTTCTTGTGCCCCCATTTCCCGGGCATAGTCACGCGCGACCTTCAGCTCTGCCTGATGACGCTGGCCGTAAGCAAAGCTCATGGCATAGGGCTCAAACCCTTCCGACCGGGCAATGGACAGACAGGTGGCCGAATCGAGTCCGCCGCTGTACAACACAACTGCTTTTTTCATGCGGGAACATCCCCCCCACCAGCCGGCTTTTTCTGTCGCGGGCGACGCCGCCGCTGTTTCTTCTCGGCTACCTCGCCCACTTCCGCCTTGACGATATCGGCCTGCGCTGGAGCTACCGTCGCCTTATCACCGCCCTGCGGTTTTGGACGACCTTGCGGCTTCGGCTTTGCGCCGAGCGATCTTCCCCGACCCGGCGCCCCCTTCGAGGCCCCCACACCGGTAGTAGATTTCGGTTTGGGCTTTGTCCGTTTATAGTCCTTCACATACAGGTCGCTATCAGCCCATTCGACCCGGATTTTCTGCTTGGCATATGCCTCGATAGCCTCCAGATGAAACGCGCCATTCTCATCAGCAAGGGAAATCGCCATACCTTCCGCGCCTGCCCTGGCGGTGCGGCCGATTCGATGGACGTAGTCCTCGCAGTCCTGGGGCAGGTCGTAATTGATAACATGGGAAACCCCGTCGATATGAAGACCCCGGGAAGCCACGTCGGTGGCAATGAGAATCGGCAGTTTGCCGCTCTTGAAATCATCGAGGATACGGAGCCGTTTTTTCTGGTCCACATCGCCGGATATTACCTTGCTGGGAAACTCATTGGCGGTGAGTCGGTCGCAAAGAAATTCCGCTTCACGCTTGGTATTGACGAAAACCATGGTCCGAACCATCCCCATTTTTCTCAGGAGGCCCAGGAGAAGGGAGAATTTTTCCTTACTCGCCACATGGTAGAGAACCTGCTCCACCAACTCGGCAGTCATCTTCTCCGGCGTCGCGGAAATTTTTTCCGGCAGGTTCATGAACTCATAGGCAAGTTCCATGACCCGCTGGTTGAGGGTTGCGGAAAACATCATGTTCTGACGCTTGTCAAAGGGCGGAAGACGACGAAGGATGAAACGGAGGTCGGCAATAAAACCCATGTCGAACATTCGATCGGCCTCGTCGATCACCAGCGACTCAATCTGTTTCAGGCTATAAACCTTCTGCTTCAGGTAGTCGATCAGCCTGCCGGGTGTACCGATGACAATATCGGTTCCTTCCTGCAGGGCAGTACGCTGCTTCTGGTAATCGACCCCGCCATAAATTGCCTGGATGGTCAACCCGGTATGCCGCCCCAGGAGCTGGGCATCAGCCTCTATCTGCACCACCAGTTCCCGGGTCGGCGCAAGAATCAGGGCACGGGGCTGATTCTCACTAGCCGGCCTTGGGTGAGACAGGAGCCGGGTAAACAAGGCAATCAGAAAAGCCGCCGTCTTGCCGGTACCGGTCTGGGCCTGGCCGGCCACATCTTTTCCCGAAAGGGCAAGCGGCAATGTCTTTTCCTGTATCGGCGTGCACTCGGTGAACCCTGTGTCAGAAATGCCTCTCATGACTATTTCCGGCAAATTCAGGTCAGTAAATTTCATGTTTGTGAATCCTTTTTGTACGCTATTTCAAATGGATATCTATACCACAGCAGGGGTCAAATAGCAAGAAACACGCCGTTGCCATCCCCGGCTTTACGCGGTACCAGTACCATGCCCATAAGGAACTGGAAACACATGGCCCTTCTCGGAGACACTTTCCTGTGATATGGTATGCGTCCACCAGCCATCGACGGCTGGAATTTTCAGTCGCTCCCGGCACTGGTAATCATACGAATTCATCTTCAGGGGAAGACCAATGCAGTCCTTTATCCATATCGAATCACTTAACTATCTTCGGGCGGAAAACCTGGAAAAACCGGCCGACTGGCAGGCGATCTTCGGCAACGACCATCCCATTGCCCTGGAAATCGGCTGCGGTATCGGTGACTTCATCACCCTCACCGCGGCAGAACGTCCGGAAACCAACTTCATAGCCATCGACTTTTACAACAAGGGCTGCTACAAGACCTGCCGCAGGATCGATGTCCGCAGTCTGAAGAATGTGCGCGTCCTGCGGGAAGAGGCCCGGCAGTTCATCACAGAAAGAATCCCGCAAGGTTCACTTGCTGCCGTCTACATAAATTGCCCTGATCCCTGGCCGAAGAAAAAACACCGGAAACGACGTCTGGTGAATCGCACCTTCATGGAGTTCCTGCAGGGCTACCTCCTTGCCGGCGCCGATTTTTTCTTTGCCACCGATTTCGACGATTACGGCAGCGATGTTGCCGGTATGATGGCTGGCCTGGAAGGCTTTGAAAATATTCTTGCCCCCGACCTCTACCGACATGAGATGGAGGGTTATCATCTCTCCAAATATATGAAGAAGTTCATGGCCGAGGGGAAAAAAATCTACTTTGTGCACTATCGGAAAACCGTAGAATAATAAATACTGATGCTTTCGCAAAAAGTTGAAATGTACGATTTACCGTCATTCCCGTGAAAACTGGAATCCAGGAATTACAGTGAGTTACAACTTCACTGGATACCCGCTTTGCTCCTTCGGTAGGGCTACTGCGCACAAGCCGCGGGTATGACGACTTTTTGCGAGTTTATCAATACTGATTAGCGTCAATCTTCCGCCAGTTCCCGAAACCGTCATTCCCGAGGCGATTCTGATCGGGAATCCCGCTTCTAATCTTCTAAAATCATGGGTCCCCGATACAGGCACTCGGGGATGACAATCTTGATAGCGGAAGATTGACGCTACTCAGGTAATAAACTGACGTTGACCAGCACCTGCATTTAAGGAGATCTATCTATCCATGCATACATACCTGACAGCCGACTTACCCGGTATCGGCGGAATCATCAAAGAAACGCCGGAAGATTTCAAGGTAACCGAAATCCCCCTCTATCTCCCCTGTGGAGAGGGCGAACATGCCTACGTGGAAATTGAAAAACGCGGGCTCACCACCCTCGAGGCCATTCGTCGCATTGCCCGTAGCCTTGGGGTCTCTGAACGCGACATTGGCTATGCCGGCCTGAAGGATGCCCGAGGGGTTACCTGCCAGACCCTTTCCATTCCCCGGGTTGACAAGGAACAACTGCTTTCCCTTTCCCTGCAGGGCATCAAAATTCTTTCCGCAAACCGTCACCGGAACAAGCTGAAAACCGGACATCTGGCCGGAAACCGCTTTTCCATCCGGGTCAGGGCCATAGAAAGCGATGCCCGGGAAAAGGCTGAGGCGGTCCTTTCCATCCTGTCGGAACGAGGGGTTCCCAACTACTTCGGCAGCCAGCGCTATGGTGGCCTCGGCAACTCCCATCATATCGGCAGGGCGATTCTGCACCGGGACTTCAAGGGGACAATCGATGCAATCATGGGAGATCCTGCCAAGGTTCGCGATGAACACTGGCGCCAGGCCGTGGAGACCTATCACCAGGGAGACCTGACCGGAAGCCTCGAGCATTTTCCCGGCCACTGCCGAACGGAGCGGGAAATACTTCACCGACTGATAAAACGACCGGAAGCATTCGAACGGGCCCTTGACGCCGTTTCTCCCCGCCTGAAAAAACTCTACCTTTCAGCGTATCAGTCCTCGCTTTTTGACAGGGTTCTGGAACAGAGGCTACACAGGATTGACACGATTGAAGACGGCGACCTCGCGTACCGCCACGACAACGGCGCCTGTTTTCTGGTGGAAGACAGCGCGGCAGAAGCAGAAAGAGCGCGAAAATTTTCCATCTCCCCCACCGGTCCCATGTTCGGCTGCAAAATGATACTCCCTGCCGGGAAACCTCGAGAAGCTGAAGAAAAAATTCTACAGGAAGAGTCTGTCTCTCTTGAAGCATTCAATCTGCCAGGGGGTCTTCGGTTGGAAGGAGAGCGCCGGCCGCTTCGGGTACCCTTACAAAACCTGTCGACTTCGATGGACGTCGATGGGCTTGTTTTGAACTTCTCTCTCCCCCGGGGAGTATACGCCACATCGGTACTGCGGGAAATAATGAAAGCAGAGGAATCGTAGCACAAGGATCCGCAAAGTTCTCATCATCGACAGGGCGCCTGCCTGGAAAAAGAAATCCTCGGATCAGACACCCAAGAGCCTGTCGGACTTAGGGTAAATTTGCTGCAAATCCGTCTGGGCGGTCCATATTCCGCCGCTTTTTTGGTCAATAGAACAACTATTGCCCTGCAAAATCGACAAAATCTGTCCTCGCCCGGCCAAATTTATGCTTCGTTTTCCTAAGTCCGACAGGCTCCCAGCACTTTTCCAACTTGACAACAGTAAAACAATATTCTATCTATTTAGGTAGCGTCTTTTACCTGCCTATTGTAATGTGTTGCAACGTGTTTTTCTCATTGCTTCTTTGAATTTGATTTTCAACAGGATCTACTCCCGATCACATATAAAACACCACGGCTGCGACAAGCGCAGTCCTTTCCCAAAATTATCATATGATAGTGCGGCAACTGCAGCACCCATGGGATCTTCCACAGAGAAATTTTCTGCATTTCCCTGGCGTTCTTCAGCAATCGCCGTTGACAAGGTAACCCACATGGCAAAAAAAGAAAAATCCGAGTATCTCATCCAATCGGTCTCCCACGCCCTTGACCTGCTGGAACAGTTCCATGACGATGTGGACGAACTGGGCGTAACCGAACTGAGCAAACGACTGCAACTCCACAAAAACAATGTGTTCCGCCTGCTGGCCACCCTTGAGTCCCGAGGCTACATTGAGCAGAACAAGGTAACGGAAAACTATCGGCTTGGCCTGAAGACCCTGGAACTGGGTCAAACATTCGTCAAGCAGATGGGTTTGCTCCGACAATCACGCCCGGTACTTGAAGAGGTCGTTCGGGAATGCAACGAAACGTCCTACGTGGCGATTCTGAAGGACTCCAATATCATTTACCTTGATGTGGTGGAAACAGACCTGACTGTTCGTGTTGTACCTCGAGTTGGGTCGCGTCTGCCCTCCTACGGCACCGCCGCAGGCAAAGTACTGATTGCCCACCTGTCCGAAGAAGAGCTCGACGAATACTTTCCCTCCAGGGAGTTGAGGCCGTTGACATCGAACACGATTACCGACCGGGAGGAACTGAAAAAACATCTCAAAAAAGTGGCGGAGCAGGGATATGCCATTGACGATGAAGAACTTGATGTGGGCGTTCGCTGTGTCAGCGCACCGATACGGGACTACACACGGAGAATAGTTGGTGCACTCAGTATCTCGGGGCCAGCCATGAGACTGTCCCTTGAGCGACTGGAAAAGGAGCTCATCCCGCTGGCGATAAAAGCCTCGGACGAAATCTCCACAAAACTTGGTTTCCACAAGTAATATCCCAACGTTCAGCTGCCTGCGGCAGACAGCCGCTCCAGAAGACGTTTCCACTCAATTTTAACGCTGTGCGCCGTTTCTTCGGGAAGACCGCTATTGTCGATAATTACATCGGCATAAGCGGTTTTTTCATTCAACGGCATCTGTGCGGACATCTTGCGCAAGGCCTCTTCCCGTGGAATCGCATCACGCGTAACAAGTCTCTCAAGCTGCACGTCCCTGTTCACAAAAACCAGCCATATCTCATCAACCATCGTGGTAAGATTTGCCTCAATCAGCAGGGGAACCATATAAAAAAGTACCGGTGTTCCCCTCACCCGTTCTCTTTCTATTCTTTGAGCAGCCCGTTTCGCGATGTGAGGATGGGTTATCTCTTCCAGAATCTTCCTGGCGGCCGCATCGGCAAAGACAAGCCGACCCAACGCCGTTCTATCGAGACTACCGTCCGACCTCACTATCCGCTTCCCGAATGCTTTGACGATGGCTTGATACGCAGGTTCTCCCGGGGCCACAACCTCCCGTGCCAGTAAATCTGCATCAATTATTACGGCTCCGCATGATTCAAGAACACTTGCCACAAAACTCTTTCCCGAGGCAATGCCGCCGGTAAGACCGATTACTTTCATGATATTTTCCGATTCTCCATCTCGCACCATGCCCGCCTGCTCAACCAGAAAAACACTCGAAACTCTGGTACTGTTGTTTTTTTAAAGAGGAGACAAACATAACCCGTTCTAATCAGAGTGATTTTCGGCAAAAAACGGCTTTTTTATTAAGTCGGATTGACATTTAGTATTTTTTGGATACCGTAGTATACAAATCTTTACATAAAATTCAAAAACTGTTTTACACCACGAAGTGAATCATGGCCTCACCGCTGCGTGCCCATGAAACACCACAGCCGAAACCGGGGATACATACCGGTTGTTTCGGTTATTGAAGCATGGGGACGTGAAGTCGATACCGTGCTATTTGCGTTTCAGATTACCACGTGCCGTTCATTCAGGTCTTGCAAATTAATTGAGTTACGAAAAGGAGGGCTACCTGATGGGAACAAAATGGGTTCCTCGGCTATTGTTGTCCCTATTCCTTCTTGTACCAGCAACTGCTTGGTCCATTGAAATACATGGGAGGAGTTCAACCCAGTTGGAATGGTTCAATAATGATTTCAACGACCAAAGACAGGTTGAAATTGGCCAGTACCTTCGTTTCTCGCTTACCGATATCGATAAAGAAGGGAAGCTTTCCTTTTTTGGCTACGGCCGATTCAACCAGGACCTGAACAACGGCGAAGGGTTCAACGCCAGGCTCTACTATCTTTACGGCGAATATCGCAATCTGTTCGACAAGGTGGATATCCGTCTCGGTCGACAGTTCGTCAACTATGCAGCGGGAACAGCTATCATTGACGGTGGCCAGGTCGGGTTGAAGAATATCGGTCCCGTGGCATTTTCGGCGGCCTTCGGCAGGAACGTAATTTTTGACCTTGACGGAGAAGGGGGCCATGGCGGTGATCTCGCCCTGGCACTAAGCGCCTATCTGTATGGCTTCAGATCCACCGACCTGGAGATCAGCTGGTTTCGCAAGTGGGACCAATGGGATGTTGCCCGCGATACCATCGGGGCAACGTTCAAGCAGAATCTCTTCAATAACCTGAAGCTGTATGGCAATACCAGATTCGACCTGGCATCGGAAACCTTTAACGAGGTTTTGGGCGGAGTGAAATACTTTCCTATCTCGAATTTGGTTCTGACCGGCGAGTATTACCAAAGCTATCCCACCTTTGATGCAACTTCCTTCTATTCCGTGTTCGCGGTCGACCTCTACCAGGAAGCGGTATTCCGAGCCGACTACACCATCAATGAAATGATCTCGCTCAACGCCGGATATACTTCTCAATGGTTCGGTGAAGGCGGCCGGGGACACATCTATCATATCGGCTGTGGTCTGCGGCCGATCGAACCGCTGCTGATCAACCTGGAGTACGATAACAACCAAGGGTACAACGGCAAGACAAACGGCTTCCTAGCCGATGTTTATTACGATGTAACCAAGACTCTGCAGCTGGCTGGGGGCATGGGTTATGACGTCTATACCCGCGACGTAGTGCTGAGCGACGGTACCGCCCGCCTCTTTTGGCTCGGTTGCAAGTATCGTCTGGCAAAGAATATGACTGCTTCTCTCCGGATAGAGGACAACTCGAACGAACGATACCATAACGACGTGCAAGGACGTTTCGTCTTTAACTACGATTTTTAGAAAGGGGGGAGAGCTTTGAAAAAATGTTTTTTTGTCTTTATGCTTCTTGCTCTGTCGACCTTTGTGACTCACTTTGCTGTCGCCCAGAAAGCGACGGAAAACGAGGCCCAAAAGGAACCGGTAAGTCAGTCGGCAAAAGAATCCCACAAGGAATACGCTGAGATGAAGATTGCCGAATGCAGCGAGTGCCACAAGGGAGAAGGAGTGTCACCGAACCATGATGCAGACTGGGTCCGGGGACATCGTACTGTGGCCGATAATCCCGGGAGCAACTGTTCCCAGTGTCACCAGCAGTCCTTCTGCCTCGACTGCCATTCCGGCGGCGGGATCGATCCGGACTTGAGTACCCGGAATTACCAGCGGGATTATGTTCCCAGAAGCCACCGCACCGACTTTATCATGATCCACCCGATCAAGGCTCTTGACAACCCCCAGACATGTAAACGCTGCCACGAACCCTCCTACTGCAACCAGTGCCACAGCCGTTACCCGAAGGGGTCACTCCATATCAAATCTCATCTTATGCTCGGCCCCAACGGCCAAAAATACACAGCGGGTCTCCAGGAGCATGCCACCGAAGCGCGACGGAATCTTCAATCCTGCCAGACGTGCCATCCGGACGGGGATGCCTGCATCCAATGCCACTCAAGTGGAAAAACCAACCCCCATCCCAGAAACTGGGGCAGGATCAAGGACAATTACAAGGACAGAGCAGGCAGCAGAGTGTGCACCAAGTGTCATCTGCCCGGCACCTACTGACCGACAAGTCACACGAATGAAGGAGGAGACAGCATGAGTTCCATAGCAAAACATCTTTTCGCCACGCTCGCCTTGTCGCTTCTGGCGACAGCTTTTTCCGGCTGTGGTTCCGGCAACAAGGAAGGAGCACCACTCGTAGTGACGAAGGTCGGCGACAGCAAGTGCATCCAATGCCACAGCAGCGTGACCGAAGCTCTCACCGGTGAAAGCATCGTAGCCCAATACCAGAGAAGCTCACCCCACAACACCCCTGCGCTCGGCTGCGAAAGCTGCCATGGCGGCGGAGCCATGCATAACGGGGTGGGGCCAATTCCCTTCCCGAGACCGACTGCGAACCGCTGCGCCACCTGCCACAACGGCAGGACCGCCACGGCAACTAATGCCAACACCGACTTCGAGACGTCAAATCATGTGACGGGTACGCCACGGTTCACAACCAGCTACTGTTACCGCTGCCACACCAACGAAGGGGCGATACTCGGCAACATCGCCGGATGGACCGGAAACACCGAGATCCTTCAGGATCCCGTCACCCAGGGAAAAGTGCCCCTGGTTACCACATTTACCGGATTTGACTGCGAGACCTGCCACGAACACGGCGGCGGACTGCGTCCCATTAAAGCGACCGACGCGCCCGCCGGGAATCTGGTGAACTGGGACCCGAACAACAACAAACTCGTAGACCAGTTCGACCTCTGCACCAGCTGCCATACCTTATACAACTACAACGGCACGCTCCTGCTGGTAAACGGCCAGGACCTTACCGCCGGTGGTGGTGTTATCCCAACCGGACGAATTGCGGCCCGGCATGAAAACGAATGGTTCCGCATGATCGCAAGCACTCACTTCGACAACCCGAATACCGGCCTTGGCGCGAATAGTACGCCAGTTGGAACGGCCAATGTCATCGAAGGTTACAACATCCGAAGGACGGGCACCAGCCCCTGCTACGACTGCCACGGCCATGAAGCGAAGACGGAAACCAATCCGTCGTCAACGGAAACCACCATCCACAAGGATTGGGCCCAATCGGCCCACGCTGGTCACCTCCTGACCGCCAAGTACACTGCCACCACCGGTTTGGTCGGAGCGGCGGCGGTCGCCGCTGCCATGAACGCGGGGGTCATCGACGATCCGACGGTCGGCGGTCCTGGCTGGGTTCACTACAACTGGGACCAGACAACCGGCACCGGCAACCGCGCAGCATGCCAGGCTTGCCATACCTCCACGGGCATCTCCAACTATCTTGCCACCCAGAACACGATCCTGACCGGCTATAACCCGGCCAACAACAACTTCTCACACCTTTCCGGCTGGACTGCGGCAACCGGATCACCCCAAAACGAGCTGCTCTACTGCTGGGGCTGCCACAACAACGCTGGAACCGGCTCACTTCGCAACACCAGCCAGGCAATCCTCACATTCACCGACCCCAGTGATAATCCGATTATCATAACAAACGCCGGTAATTCCACTGCATGTATCGTATGTCACGGCGGCCGAGGCAGTGCTGGTGAAGCAATTCTTACTCCGAGTTCACGATTCAATGGCCACCATGCTCCAACTGCCGGCATACTTTACAGTGAAAAGACGCATATCGGATTTGAATATCCCGGCCAGAGCTATGCCAATCCGTCATTCTTTGCCCATGATGTAATCGGAGCAAACGCTGCAGGACCTTGTGCCTCCTGCCATATGGGACCGTCAGCCACTAACGGCAAATCAAGCCATAGCTTTGCAGCACTTACCGAGAGTGGGGGTGTAATTACCGCCATCAATAACCAGGCACTCTGCAACTCCTGCCATACGCCTGGTGGTTCATTCGAGATCACACCTGCCGTGATGGAAGAAGAAAGGAACGGATATGCTCAGGCATCAACCATCTTGAGCAACTATCTGGCTAACGTCACTGGTTACACGAACTATTTGAATGCGGATATTATTGCCACCTTTGCAACAGCGCCTGAGGGCGCCTACCGCGCATATCAAAATGCTAAGATCGGTGGCACTCTCGGTGGAACATTTGGCGGCACCATTATTGACCCGGTCGCAGGCGAAGAACCATGTGCCTATGTGCACAATAGGTTCTACATTAAACGCCTTGTTTTTGACTCCATCGACTGGATGTTAGATGGTGCAATCAATAACACCATAACCCTCTCCGCACAGACCATCATCGATTACCCCGAGGCCGTCGTATGGTTGGGAGCCAACCCGGTAACCGGGGTGGCAACCCGTCCGTAAGCGGATACTGCATAGGTAGCCGGGCCTTACGTGGCCCGGCTTTCCCCGGCAGATATTTTGAGGCAGAAATTGTTCAAACAAAAACCCCTCACTTCTCCATGAAGTGGGGGGTTTTTGTTTGAATAGTGCGCAAAAATGTATTACGTGACGGAAGAAAGCTATGGCATTTCCGTGCCGAAGTCTTATAATGCTTCTCTCACCGCCACCATTTCTCTGGAAAGCCGTCCAAGATATTGCCCGGGGGGGCGGCTTGCCACAAAACGGAAACGATACTAGCAAGAGAAAGGAGTCTGGAAGCGGATGCCCTATGCGTGGGAAGGAATTGGTAAAAGCCCCATAACCCTGGTCAGGGAAGAGCTCACCAGAAGGTATATCCAGGCCAGGGGAAGTGACCCGAGTTTCGTCAACTACACCATATTTGTTGATGTCGACGAGGAGGAACAGGACCTGACCGCCGGAGTCCTGTACAAGAACGACAGCCTCTTTTTCATAGTCGACCTGCAAATCGAATGCCCCGACGATGTCGAGATACTAGCCAATGTTGCAGAGATTTCCTACGACCTCTATTCGCGCGAAAACCCCTTCTACGGAAGAATTCTCATCCGTGAGGAAAGCACCTACTACCAACTCTGCCACATTCTCGGCCCAACGGGGATTCTTGACCCCGCTATGGTCTCATTCCTGCTTGACTTGGTCCAGAAAGAAGTGCTGGAAGTACTCGACGCGCGCTATACCCTGGAACTGATTCCCACAGAGGTATAGCGAAAACCTGCCGGCCGTCCTGTGATAGCTGGGAATCCCCATTCCGCCCGAATATCATCTGATCCGGTACCTATGGAATACATCAGTTTCTCTTCCCTGAATGGTGACAAATCCTCAGAACCCGAAGAAAAGCAAAAAGTCCTGCCACTGCGGCAAGCCCGCCCAGAGCAAAACCAACGGGATATCCGGTTGCCGCGATGCAAACCCCGATGGTTGTCGATCCTGCCATCATCCCCAGATATACCGAAGTGTTATACATCCCCATGGCCAACCCCCGCTGCACGGGGGGGACCGATACCGCGATCAGAGCGCCAACAGCGGTGAAGATGAACGCCATACCGATGCCGAGCACCACGGCGCATGCCGACAGGCTTGCCGTCTGCCGGAACAGCCCCAGTAATGAAAGGCCGACGGCAAAAAAGAGTACCCCGACCGCAACAATCAGGCGACGATCAAAGCGGTCGGTAGCTATCCCGACAGGGATTCGGCTAAAAACATTGGTAACCGCCTGCGCGCCAAAAACAAGCCCCACTTGGGCAGGATCGAGTCCTTTGCCGGAAGCATACAGAGGGAAAAAGGACAGAAAAATACCGAAGCCCATCGCAGCCCCCCAGACCACCAGAAGACAGGCGACGAGTTCTCGATTGCGCAGCAGGGTAAGACTCGCTGCCAGGAGATCGTGCGGCGCCACCTTACGCACGACCGGCGAACGTGGCAGAAATGCAAGCGACAGAAGTGCAACCAGAAGCAGCAGTCCTGCCGACAGGGAGAACACCTGGCGCAGGCCGAGAAGTTTTCCCAGGTAACCGCCGGTTGCCGGCCCGAGGGTTATGGCAACATACATGGCGGTGCTGTACCAGCCGTAGGCCTGCCCCAACCTTTCCGCGGGAAAGGCGTCGGCCACCTGTGAAAGCATGCTCGGGACAAAGGCGGCAAGTCCGACACCGAAGAGAAGGTAGGCGGCGGCCATCTGACTCGGCGTAGTGCATTGCGTCACAAGGAAAGAAGAGACAGCTGCTGCCATAATTCCCGCAACGGCCGGTATGCGCGGCCCAATCCTGTCGGCCAGCAGACCGGCAGGGATAGAGAGAACACCCGTTGCCAACATGAAGGCACCGTTGATTATTCCAACCTGGACAGGACCGGCGCCCAGTGAGACAGCAAACAACGGGAGTACCGGTATACGCAAATAGGAGCAGAAAAAGGTGGCAAAAGCAATGAAGCAGAGGAGCAGAAATAGGCCATATCGATGGCGGAAGCTAGACATGATCAGGCAGTATCATTCATAACGGGGATTCCGTGCGGTTATACATCACGATACTACTGCTCTGAACCACCGGACACTAACAGGCAGAACATTCAGCAAAAAGCAGCGTGTCATCGTGCTCACACGGACCTTTCTTGGCGGCATAATCGCCGAATTTTTCTTTGATACGGATGAAGTCAGTGCGATTTTCCATAAACAGGTCCAGAAGTTCCGGATCAAAGAAAACACCCCGGTCACGCTGCATTATTTCGAAGGTCTTTTCGAGAGAATAGGGTTTCTTGTAGGGGCGCTCCGATGTTAAAGCATCAAAGATATCCGCAATCATGACAATGCGACCATAGATATGAATATCAGCGCCGGCACGCCCATCGGGATAGCCCTGCCCGTCCCATCTTTCATGATGCTGCAGGGCAATGATTCTGCCGGCCTTTATGACGGGGAATTTGTCGCCGTCATTAAGGATATTCCCGCCGATTACGCTATGTGTTTTCATCAGTTCGAATTCCACTGCATCCAGCTTCCCCGGCTTGAGGAGAATCCGGTCAGGAATCCCGATCTTACCCACATCATGGAGAGGCGATGCGTGACGCACGATCTCGCACTCCTCTTCCGAAAGCCCCCGGAGGATGGCCAGCTTCTTTGAAATTTCGCTGATGCAGCGAATATGAAGGCCAGTCACCAGATCACGGCATTCGGCCGCCCGGCCAAGACGGAGAGAAATCTCGAACTCCGCTTCCTTCGAAAACGACAGGGCCTTCTGGAGTGCAGCCGTCTTCCTGACAATCTCTTTTTCGAGCACACCGGTCATATCGCGGGTCAAGTCACTCAGCTTTTTGCTCCGCACGTGGTTCATGACCCGTAGCGTTAGCTCTCCGGGATCATATGGTTTCGGCATAAAATCATTGGCGCCCATTTCGAGGATCTTTTTCACCTCAGTCCTTTCGGAAGTCACGACAATTACCGGAATTTCTCGATACCTCACGTGCATTTTCAAATGTTGCAACGTTTCGTATCCATTCATTACCGGCATTTCGAGGTCAAGAAGCACGATATCCACATCAAACCTCTCGGCCAGACAGTTCAATGCTTCCCTGCCATTGCGTGCCTCAAGAATCTCAATATTGCCAAGACTCTTCAAAACGTCCCTCATGATCCTGAGGTTCATCTCAATATCGTCCACGGCAAGCACCGTTACTTTATCTTCCATTGCCTAGCACCTGAATAGAAACATTTCGTGTACTGCTGATTTTGAATACAGGCGATTACACATTCAGAACCCCCGAGGTTGCCTCGATATACGTAATCGGCTCGCCATGAAGCAGGCGGTGGTCCTGTATCTTACCCCTGAAAAAAATGCTTCCACCTGTCACAAGGGAAAGCGGTTCTTCGACCTTTTCGATCTGAACAATGACCTGACGCCCCACTCGATCTCGGCCAACGCAACGGTAGCTTCGAACACGTTCCTGAACCTTTTCAACCTGTATTTCAAAGTCATAGTGATTTCCCAGTCGACCGAAAAAACCTGATTTCTGCAGTGGGTGCTTTTTCCAACCCCGGTTCAGTTCACTCTCCGCACGTGCAATTGCCCGTTCCGCGTGCTGGATAATGGGTTCACTCTCCGACATCCCGGCATGATTCTCTTGGATCAAGGGAAGCATGGACTTACATGCCACTAAAAGCTCATAAAGCACAGGATAGGTGGAAGCAATGGCTCGCTGTCGCACCTCCTCGGTACATAGCGATTTTAACGAGCTGCGCATACGTTCCTCCAGAATCACAGTATCATGCCTTCCGGAATTTCGTCACCCCTGACATCTTATCGCTAATCAATTGAAGTACGAAGCAATCGTCGGGACATAACGAAAAAAAACCCCCTGTAGATTTTCACGACAAATCTACAGGGGAAGAACCAAAAGGAGAAGCTAAAAGCTTCGAAATGATTATAACGCAGCAATGAAATTCATCAACCTCAATCTGCAGTTTTTGAAAGAAATATTCGAAATACAATCTCTACAGACCCAAGGGGCTCACTGACCGAAGAAAGTAGGTACACATGAAAATTACCGATAGCGACTACGTTTTGGTCAGGAGGTCCATGGTGGTTACATCGTCGCACAGCCTGAATACTTACTTCGTTCCATCCATTAATTACTTCATGATATCGGACAGCAGCCTGCCGCCGACCCCGATATTATCCCGCTCCATCTCGTTGATCAGGACAACGAATTTTTCCTCGGGAATCTGGGTTACCTCGCTTGCCTTCGCAGTTAGTTCCTTCACCAGCGCCGCTTTTTTCTCTTTGCTGATGGTACTGATGTCAATCGTAATGACCGGCATGATATTTCTCCTTTGTTAAAAAGTAACCATCTCTACCGCGTGTTCACGTGCCAAAGATCTCTTCCCGGATCGCATCGATCCCCATTTCCTCAACTACCTTTCCGATCCGGCACTTTCGTTCGAGGGATTTGATCCAGGCAACGGCCTTCTCAACCGCTGCAAGGGCCTCGCCTTCCGTGGCAATGTTTTCCAGCAACCGCGCGGCAAAGCGGGGGCGTGAGCCGCCGTTCCCTCCGATCATGAGGTTCCACCCTTTGGAAGTACCGATCAGGCCCAGATCGCGAATACAAACCTCAGTGCAGTCATTGACACATCCGGAAACAGCCATCTTGAATTTCCACGGCACCTGCAGGCGGTGATATTTCTTGTCCATTTCCATACCGATATCATAGGTGACCTGCTGTCCACGCTTGCACCAGGTGGCTCCCGGGCACATCTTCACATAACGAATGCAGAGACCCGTGGCCCCGTCTTCCAGGTCCCCCAGATCGGAGCGAACTGCATCGATTTTTTCCTCAGGAATGCCGATCAGGGCGATACGCTGGGCATTGGTGATCTTGACCGAGGGAATTCCGTGACGTTCAGCCACATCGGCCACCGTGCGCAGTGCTTCCGGAGTTGTGAATCCTCCCGGCATGTGTACCTTTATCGCATAGGTTTCGCCGTCACGCTGAACAACTGCACCCTTCTCGTATAAATTCTGTTTCATGAAATATTCTCCTTACGAAAAAAGTTCGAACTATTTGTACTGTGTAACTTCAGCCTTCTGCCTTTAGGAGCTGTAAATGAATAACATGGTCAAGATTGCGCTCAGATTTAGGTCAGATTTGACTGAACTGATTGAGCCAAACCGCAGACGTAGCAGGGCTACGTTGAGGATTTGGTGATTGAAGTTCGGTCAAAGATGGCCTGAAGATGAGATGCAAGATGCCCATGGTATTTGTTTGCAGCTCCTTAACCCGTCTTTTACTGCATCAGTAGTGTCAGCAGCAGCTGTGCCAACAGGATTTTGGTAATGGTGGCAACTGGATAGACCGAGGCATACCCGACCGTCGGCAATTCGTTCCGGCTCTGTTCGAGGGCGAATCCGAGTACCGCCGATTGGGTTTGCAGCCCGGCAAGCATCCCGATGAGAAGACTCATCGGAATCTTGAGTACTCGATAACCGATCCAGAGCATGGTAATGGCAACGGTACTGGTAATGACTATCCCGATCCCGAAGAGCAGAAGCCCTCCTTCCTGGGTGAAGGTGGTGATAAATCCGTACCCAGCCTGGGTGCCGACTCCGGCCAGGAACAGAATCAGACCAATCTGTCGCAGCGTCAGATTTGCCCCGTACGGCAGGCTCCAGACGAGCGGCCCGGTCCGGCCGAGCGTACCAAGCACCAAGGCCGTGAGCAGTGGGCCTCCGGCAAAACCGAGTCGCAGTTCCGAGCCTCCGGGCAAAGGGATCGGCAGAGTACCGAGAAAAAGCCCGAATGCCAGTCCGAGGCTGAAAGTGAGGATATCCACCTCGCTGACGGCCCGGTAGGAGTCTCCGAAAAAGGCGCTCACCGCCTCGATTCTGTCACGATCGGTAATGACCCGTACCCGGTCGCCCAGTTCCAGGATCGTGTCGCCGCCGGCCAGGATATCATCATCTCCCCGGCGGATTCGGGTGATGATTGCCCCATGGTTTTCCTTCAGCCTCAAGTCACGCAAACGACGGCCGACCAGTTTCGGATTCGAGACAAAGATCCGGCGGTAATCGAATTCCCGGCGATCCAGGTCGAGCTCCGTTTCACTCCTCTCGCCAAGGAAATGGGTAACCCTAGCCAGTTCTTCCCCGACACCGACCGCGGTTACCTGGTCTCCGATGGCAAGACACGAAGAAGGATCCGCAAGAGAAACGCTTTCTCCATGCCGTATCCGGCCAAAAATAATGTCCCAGCCATGCCTTTTCCGCAACTCTTCGATGGTGACGCCGACCGCCTCCTGACAGGTTACCCGGATGGTGCTGTTTTTGAGCGGCTCGGTGGCGACACCGAAGCCACGAAGCTGTTTTGCCTCGGCCGCATAATCAATCTTCCAGATCCGTTGGAGAATACTGATCGACAGGATCGAGCCGATGACACCCATCGGATAGGTGATGGAATATCCCACGACCGGATCGGCAAGAAATCGGTTGAGCATATCCCGCGGTACGGTATGCTTGATGATATCGAGGATTGCGGCAAGCGCAGGGGTATTGGTGAGGGACCCGGCAAAAATTCCTGCCGTAAGTGCCGGTCTCAGCTGGAAAAGCTTCTGTGCTAGAACCGTAAGACCGGCGGCAAAAATGAGAACTCCCACCACCAGAAGATTATTTCGCAGCCCTTGACGCCGGAGAGAAGCAAGAAATGCCGGACCATTAGCCAGTCCAACCGTATAGACAAAGAGAGCAACCCCAAGAACGTAAATGATTTCCGGGAGCTTCAGTTCAGGATGGAGAGAACCTACCGCCAACCCGGTAAAGAGCACCGAAGCAACACCGAGACTGCTGCCACAGATCTTGATGCGCCCGAGGGGGTAGCCGATTGCCGCGACGAGGAACAGGAGCAGGAGCGGATTATCGATAAGAATCTTCAGCATGTACCGGATTTCCAATTCTTTTCAAGGTGTTTCGGATCTCTCCCCTGGCCAGGAGCCAGGCACCGGTTCTTCAAATTCATCTTGCAACAGCATACCAGGAAAGGTACAAAACACTATCAGCATCAGACTAAAGGAGGAATAACATGAATGCACCGGAACGTATCGACATCTTTCTCGACGCTCAAGTCTATGGGGTTGTCGGGGCATCGGCAAATCGGGACAAATACGGCAACAAGGTGTTCCGCTGTTACCTGCAGAATGGCTATCAGGCCATTCCGGTCAATCCAAAGGAAAAGGAAATCGAAGGGGTACCTTGCGTTGCAACCGTTCTTGATCTTCCGGATAACGTCTCTAGTATCTCGGTCATCACCCCGCCTTCCGTGACGGAAAAGGTCGTTGAGATGGCCATTCAGAAGGGAATCAGGAACATCTGGATGCAACCGGGCTCAGAAAGCACCGCTTCGGTAAATAAATGCCTGGAAAACAATATCAACGTCATTGCCGACGGAAGTTGCCTCCTGGTGATTTTGGGCTACCCGGAGCACTGAGTATCATCAAGGTGGTCAAAACCAGGGCCCTGGTACGCTTCCCCGTTCGCAACACCTTCACCATGTCTCTGCTGCGCCAAGGGAAAATCCTGGTACGCGGAGAGGTCCCGGTCAGCGGTGGTGAGAGCCCCCTCGCCGAGCGGCTGCGCCATGCTTGCCGGAAGTCCCCGATTGTCGCCGGGTCACCCAATCGACACGTCCGCCTCCACGGCAAACCGTTTGATTTTACGGGTCGTGGTCTTGGGAAATTCATCCTCACGAAGGGTGAACTTCTTAACCCGCTTGTAATCTGCCAGGCCTTTGCACGCCTTCAGCACCTCATTGCGTATCAGTGCCTCGACGTCGGTTTTGGTCATAGGAGCGGCATTGCTGTGCCGTTCAAATTCGCCGAGGGCTTCCTGTGAGGGAAAGATCAGGGCGTGCACCTCTTCCGAAACCGTATCGATCTTGTGTCCGTACACCATGGCCTCGGCGATATACGGGCTTTTCAGCAGCTCTATCTCCACTTCCTCCGGATAG
>Ga0351903_1089_pt1 | contig 23056 bp, 19 predicted proteins | sample BONcelHT113001D6_FD_206874 | JGI IMG/M metagenome (GOLD analysis project Ga0351903, IMG submission 206874) | Enriched cells from coal bed in the Powder River Basin, Montana, United States - BONCAT cells T11 rep1 HSBNCT.T11.300.1.D6 ... | reverse complement strand
TAAAACAGAAAATGGATGGGTTATCCGCGAATGGCTGCCCAATGCAACACATATTTATTTGATTGGTACTTTTAACGACTGGCAGGAGAAAAAGGAATACGAATTTGAAAATGCAGGAAACGGGGTTTGGGAGTTAAAACTGGACGAATCAGGGTTAAAACATGGCGATTTGTATGCGCTATCAGTTCACTGGGCAATCAATTTTGGCAAGCGCGTTCCAGCCTGGGCAACCCGGGTAGTTCAGGATTCAACAACCCACATTTTTAATGCACAGGTTTGGGCTCCCGAAAATCCGTATCAATGGAAGAATCCAAATTTTCAGCGAAACAATGAACCCTTGCTGATATACGAAGCGCACATCGGGATGGCTGGCGAAGAGGAAAGGGTGCATACTTATGCCGAATTTCGGGTAGAAATGCTGCCCCGCATAAAAGCAAACGGTTACAATACCATTCAGTTAATGGCTATCCCCGAACATCCGTATTACGGAAGTTTTGGATACCACGTGTCCAGTTTTTTCGCGGCTTCCTCGCGGTTTGGAACCCCCGAAGAACTGAAGCAGTTAATCGACGAAGCACACGGAATGGGTTTGGCGGTGGTAATTGATTTGGTTCACTCTCATGCCGTTAAAAATGAAATTGAGGGCCTTGGAAATTACGACGGAACGCGTTTCCAGTTTTTTCATGAAGGCGCAAAAGGTGAACATCCGGCCTGGGATTCATACTGTTTTAACTACGGGAAAAACGAAGTGCTTCATTTTTTGCTCTCCAATATAAAATACTGGCTCGAAGAGTATAAATTCGATGGTTTCAGGTTTGATGGCGTTACAAGTATGCTCTATTTCGACCATGGCTTGGGAATTGCATTTACTAATTACCACGATTATTTCAGTCCGAATGTCGATCATGAAGCCACTACCTATTTCAGGATGGCAAACAAACTGATTAAACAGGTGAAACCATCGGCGGTATCAATTGCTGAAGACATGAGTGGAATGCCCGGACTGGCTGTGCCGGTGGAAGATGGCGGTTTGGGATTTGATTACCGTATGGCAATGGGAGTGCCTGATTTTTGGATAAAATTGATAAAGGAAAAATCTGATAATGAGTGGGATATGGGAGAAATATTTTACCAGCTCACTTCTAAAAGGCTCGATGAAAAAGTGGTGAGCTACGCCGAATCGCACGATCAGGCACTGGTGGGCGACAAAACCATCATTTTCCGGCTCATCGATAAGGAGATGTATTTCAGTATGCGGAAAGACCAGCCCAATATGATTGTTGACCGCGGAATTGCCCTGCATAAAATGATACGGTTGGCAACTGCAACAACTGCCGGGGGCGCTTATCTTAATTTTATGGGAAATGAGTTCGGGCACCCCGAATGGATTGACTTCCCGAGGGCCGGAAACAACTGGTCGTACAAACATTGCCGCCGCCTTTGGAGTGTTGCTGAAAAGCCTGAATTAAAATATCACTGGCTGTATGATTTTGATAAAGAGATGATTCAACTGATAGGAGAAAATAAATTACTAACCATCCCGACGGTTGATTTTGTAATGGAAAATAAACCAGACAATGTGCTTGCTTACCATCGCGGATTATTTCTCTTTGTCTTCAATTTCAATCCGGTACAATCATTTACCGATTACGGAATCCCGCTTGGCCCCGGAAAATATAAAATAATGCTGAATACCGATAATGGCCGTTTTGGAGGAAACGATTTGGTTGACGAGGAAATAAGTTATTATACTCATCCGATTGCCGGAATAACAAGCCAGCATTATTTGAGATTATATCTTCCGGCACGTACGGCGCTGGTTCTCAAGAAAATTGATATTCCAAAGGTGAAATAAATGAATGTTTCAAAATTTCAGACTTTTGTTGAAATTCCAAAATACAGTTGGCAAACCGGGTATTCTCAAAAAATCATTTTCATGGGGTCGTGTTTTACCGAAAATGTCGGGAACCGCATGGAAACACTGAAATATGATGTGGACATCAATCCGTTTGGAATTTTGTACAACCCGGTTTCAGTGGCAGGCGGACTGCGGATTTTACTTCAGCATAAGGAATTCAGGTCTGAAGATTTAATTTTTGCCAATGGTTTGTGGCACAGTTTTTCGCATCATGGCCGGTTTTCTTCTGCAAATGAAAATGAAGCGCTGGAACTAATCAATAGCAGAATAAAATCGTCGGCTGATTTTTTAAAAAATGCCGGTTTTCTGTTCATTACGTTTGGAACAGCCTGGATTTATAAATTCAAAAAAACAGGGCAACCAGTATCCAACTGTCATAAAATACCTGCCAAAGAATTTGAAAGGATACGACTGAATGTGGATGAAATTGTTGACGATTACCGCGAATTATTAACTGAAATACGCAAGATAAATCCATCGCTGAAAGTTGTTTTTACGGTGAGCCCAATCCGTCACTGGAAAGATGGGGCAATTGAAAATCAGCGGAGTAAAGCAGTACTATTATTGGCTATCGACGAACTTATCAATGAATCTGGAGATGATTTTTGCGCCTACTTCCCTTCCTACGAAATTGTAATGGATGAATTGCGCGATTACAGATTTTACGCTGAAGATATGATTCACATTTCGGATGTGGCAGTCGAACATATTTGGGAAAAGTTTCAATCGGCGATGATTGACAAGGAAAGTCAGCAGGTTGCAGCCCGGGTTCAAAAAATAGTGAAGGCTGCCGGTCATAAACCAATTCATAAAAACACGCCTGAATACAACCAGTTCATGTTGCAAATGAAAAACCAAATCGCAGAAATGGAATCAAAATACAAACATTTAAACTTTGCTGCGGAAAAAACATATTTTAAAACAGAAACCGATAAAACAGGTCAGATTAATGGGTAATCTTTGAAGATAAAAGCATAAATTTGTTAGGAGTGTCAAGCCGGTTCCTGTCCGGCAAAACCGTTTTGTTCACCTTTAAATCGAAGAGCTATGAGTTACCTGAAATTTGACAAGGAACAATTAATCAACCTCCAATATTCCCTGGACAAGGAGATTTTGAGGTCGAACCGCGCCGGGGCGTACATCAGTACCACAATAAATGGTTGTAATACACGCAAATATCATGGTTTGCTGATTTGCCCAATCAGTAAATTCGGAGGCGAAAAACATGTGTTGCTGTCATCGTTCGACGAAACAATAATTGAAAACGGGTCGGAGTTCAACCTGGGAATTCATCGTTATCAGGGAGGAACTTATGAACCCAAAGGGCATAAATACATCAGAAATGTTGAATTCAACCGGATTCCAAAAATCACCTACCGGGTTGGCAGTGTGGTGCTTACCAAAGAACAGTTGCTGGTTGAAAACGAGATGCAAATGTTGACCAAATATACACTTGTTGAATCGTCGAAATCGGTGAAACTGAGGTTTAAGCCTTTTCTGGCTTTCCGTCAGATTCACCAGTTGAGCAAAGCAAATATGTACGTGAACCGTAAATTTGGCAAAGCTGCCAACGGTATCAGTGTAAAACTGTACGATAAGTATCCTAACCTTTACATGCAATTCAGCAAAAAAGCCGAATTTATTCCTGTTCCCGACTGGTATTACAATATTGAATATGTAAAAGAATTACACCGTGGTTATGATTATCTCGAAGATTTATTTGTTCCGGGCTATTTCGAACTACCTTTAAAGAAAGGGGAAAGTATCATATTTTCAGCAGGAACCGTTGAAGCAAATCCGGTGTCCCTGAAAAAACTTTTTACCGTGGAAGAAAGCAGCCGGGTTCCGCGAAGTACTTTTTTGAACTCGCTGGATAATGCTGCCGAACAATTTGTAATGCATAAAAACGAAGAAACCGATATCATTGCCGGCTTTCCCTGGTACGACAGTATTACCCGGCAAACTTTCGTTTCGTTGCCGGGTTTATGCCTGTCGTTAAATAATGTAAAAACCTGCAAAAAAGTACTCGATACTTATTTGCCGCATCTGAAAAATGGCTTTTTTCCCGACCAGATTCAGCAGAAAAATCCTGCCTACAATTCAGCCGATGCTCCGCTCTGGTTTATCTGGACGATAATGAAGTATTTCAAAAAGTATGGTCATCCGGCTGAAATCTGGAAGGAATATGGAAATGCAATCCAGGAGATTTTAAAAGCATACAGGAATTCGACATGGAAATACGTGGGAACCACCCGCGAGGGTTTGGTTTATGCCGAAAAGGAAAATACCCCGCTGACCTGGATGAATGCTTCGGTTAATGGGAACCCCGTGGTACAGCGCGATGGAATGGCAGTTGAAATAAACGCGCTTTGGTACAACGCCATTTGTTTTGCTGTTGAACTGGCTGGTTTGGCTGGTGAACAAAGTTTTGTTGAACAGTGGAAACCAATGATTAAAAAAGTTGGCGATGCATTTTTAAACACTTTCTGGAACGAAGGGCACGACCATTTGGCCGATGTGGTGAAAGACCGGAAACCCGATTGGTCAGTTCGACCGAATATGGTAATTGCAGTTGCCATGGATTATTCACCGTTAACCATCGAACAACAAAAATCTGTTTTAAGTATAGCTAAACGTAAATTGCTCACTAAACGCGGCTTACGCACCCTTTCGCCCGACAATCTTCGTTACAAAGGCGCAGTTGAAGGTAATCCAAACGAACGTGAACTTGCCATTCACCAGGGAGCAGTTTGGCCCTGGTTAATCCAGTTTTTTGTTGAAGGATATCTGAAAATCCACAAAAAAGGAGGCCTTCCGTTTGTTAAACAAATGATGGAAGAATTTGAAGACGATATGACCGAGCATTGCATCGGCACCATGTCGGAAATGTACAACGGAAATCCGCCGCACCGCGCAAAAGGCGCAATTTCGCAGGCATGGAGTGTGGCTGGAGTGGTTTATGCAACCCACCTGATTCAAAATTATAAAGAATAAAAACCGGATGATGAAGGTACTGATGTTTGGATGGGAATTTCCGCCACATATTTCCGGTGGACTTGGTACCGCATGTTTCGGTTTAACCAAAGGTCTGGCTAAATTAAACCAGGTTGGGGTTATTTTTATCGTTCCCAAGGCTTTTGGAGATGAAGAACAATCAGAAATTCAGTTAATTGGGGCAAATAATGTTTCCATCTCCCGTAAAGAAATTCAATTTGAAGATGTTCAGCAAAAAATAGATTACTACGAAGTTGACTCAAAACTGATTCCTTATGTTGGAGAAGAAGAGTTCTGGACTCTGAAAAGCCTTAAATATTCAAAAGAAACACGTTTTGTTCAAACCGACAACGGATACAAAATTGAGTTCTCGGGGAAATACGGCCCCGGTTTGTTGCAGGAAATAAGGAATTATGCCCTTGTAGCCGAAATTATTGCCCGCGAAAACCAGTTCGATATTATTCACGCCCACGACTGGCTTACTTTTCCGGCAGGAATAGCGGCAAAAAAAATAACAGGGAAACCATTGGTTGTGCATGTTCATGCCACAGAATTCGACAGGAGCGGTGGCAATGTCAATCCAAAAGTTTATGCCATCGAGCGCGAAGGAATGGAAATGGCCGATGGAATTATTGCAGTAAGCGGCCTCACAAAAAATATCATTATCGAAAAATACGGAATTCCACCCGCGAAAATCACAGTGGTTTATAATGCTGTTGAACCCGTAACAGAAGAAAAGGATAAGGGATTTCATAAAGGCGTAAACGAGAAAATTGTCACTTTTCTGGGCCGGATTACGATGCAAAAAGGACCCGAATATTTTATAGAGGCTGCCAAACTCGTGCTTAAAAAAATGAATAACGTGAGGTTTGTAATGGCAGGAAGCGGAGATTTAATGAACCAGATGATTGCCCGCGTTGCCGAACTTGGAATTTCTGACCATTTTCATTTTACAGGTTTTTTAAAAGGGAACGATGTCATCCAAATGTTACGTATGACCGATGTTTTTGTAATGCCCTCGGTTTCTGAACCCTTTGGTATTGTGCCGCTTGAGGCCATGCAATTTAATGTGCCGGTTATCATTTCTAATCAGTCGGGCGTTGCCGAAATCATTGAAAATGCCATAAAAATCGACTTTTGGGATACTTATGCCATGGCCGACGCCATTTACGGAATATTGAACTACAAATCGCTGGCAAAACATTTTAAAAGAGAGGGAAAACATGAAGTGGAAAATTTGGAATGGGTAAATTCGGCAAGTGATGTAACCGATGTGTACAAATCGGTATTACAAATTTAATTCAGAAATTAATGTCTTATGAAAACAGTTTGCTTGTTTTTTCAGATACATCAGCCGTTCAGGCACCGGCGATACCGTTTTTTCGATATCGGAAACGACCATTATTATTACGACGACTACACCAACGAATCGATAATGCGCAAAATCGCGCAAAAAAGTTACCTGCCAACCAACAAGTTACTATTAAAACTGGCTGCAAGTCTGAAAGATAAGTTTAAAGTATCATTTTCAATTTCAGGATTGGCGCTCGAACAATTCGAACTTTACGCGCCCGAGGTAATCGAATCGTTTCAGAAACTGGCAAAAACCGGTTGTGTCGAGTTTTTGTCCGAAACCTATTCCCATTCGCTGTCATCGTTAAAAGACAAAACAATTTTTGAAGAGCAGGTGCAATTGCACGACCAGGTTATTTTTAAACTTTTTGGTCAGAAACCGCGTGTTTTCCGGAATACCGAGATGATTTATTCCGACGAAATCGGGGCTCAAATAGCTGAAATGGGTTATCAGGCCATACTTACCGAGGGAGCGAAACATGTTTTGGGATGGAAAAGCCCGAATTATTTATATGTGAATGCCATTAATCCGCGGCTAAAAGTGCTGATGCGGAATTTTAAACTCAGCGACGATATTGCGTTCAGGTTTTCAAATACCAATTGGACTGATTATCCGCTCACTGCCGATAAATTTGTCAACTGGCTCGAAAAGGCAAATCAGAAAGAGGAGGTGTTTAATTTATTTCTGAGTTACGAATCGTTTGGCGAAAGGCAACCAATAGAGAGCGGGATATTTGATTTTTTGGAAAACTTTTCCATGAAAACGGCAAACCATAAGTCGCTGAAATTTGCAACCCCATCGGAAGTTATTGAAGATTTACAACCTGTTTCAGCAGTGAATGTTCCGTATCCGATTTCGTGGGCCGATAATGAACGCGACCTTACCGCATGGCTCGGAAACGGGATGCAAAAAGAAGCCTTCGAAAAACTGTATAATCTGAGGCAGCAAATGAAAAAATGCACCGAGCCTGAAATGATTAAAGACTGGAACTATCTTCAGGTGAGCGATCATTTCTATTATATGTCAACCAAATACCATTCCGACGGTGAAGTACATAGTTATTTTAACCCGTTCGATTCGCCTTACGAGGCTTTTATTAATTACATGAATGTATTAAGCGATTTTAAAATCAGGCTGAACAGTTTCGTCCCTGAAAATGCCGTTGAAAACGATATTGCCTCGCTCCAAAAAATCATTCTCGAAAAAGAGGCAAAAATCAAAAAACTGGAAGCCGACATAATAGTTTTGCAAAAACGGAGAAAACGGAAAAAATAGGATTGAAATGAAACAGAGAATGGAGAAAAAAGAGTGTAATAACTTTGGTGTATTAAATTGTTATAAGCCAATTAAAAAAAACGTCTAATCTTAAAATTAAAGACAAAAAAATGAAAAGAATATTTACAAAATCTCAAATTTCAATTTTAACTGCACTTGGACTGATTGGGGTGACATTCTTAGTAATTCCAATAATCAATCATTCGGACAAATACTTAATGCCAATTATTGCATCGATTTCTTTGTTTCTATTTGGTATGTATCGCAATTATTTAAAAAATAAAAGATTTGTTGGTAAAGGCTCGAAGATATTTCTGCTTTATAATCGTAAAAGGAAAAACACCTTCAATTTGGTTCTGATTATATCCTTAATTGCGGTAATCATATTTGTTTCTATTTATATATTTTCAATTTTCGGTCTTATTCTTACGATTGGAGTATCATTATATGTTTCACTATCATTGATATTATTTCCATATGGAAATGGATATTTAATAATGATAGACAATACTGCAATTTATTCCTATGAAACGGGATTTATCAAATTAAACCAAATAAAAACGCATACACTAAAGACTGAATCAATGTTGTTAGAAATTGAACTTAAAAACAATGAAAGAAAATCAATAGAATATAATAAATTCTTAAATATCGAATTGTTTAAAAAAGAATTGGAAATGAAATTTGAAAACTGAAAAATCAAATAATTAGCCCTGCGAAAATGATGAAAATAAAAAACTGGATATAACAAAAGTACATATTGCAGGGCGGGGTTTGGTGGTTCGCCAAATGCGGATTCTCGCATCGCAGTTCATGTACTTCGGACAGGAACGCTCTCCGAAATCCACCCCGACAACATGTACCAACCGTCAGACTGTCTAAAAACCTAACATCATTTTGTTTAAAACTCACGGAGATATTAACATCGATGAAATCAGTCATTTAGTATCTTCAGGCATGAAATATATCCAAGGAGAAAACAGGTCACAAATCACACTTTTCCCGGTTTCGCTCGACGATGCAGTCGATGCCGAAAATGAAGTCAGGCTTATCGACCTTTTTGTTGACAGCCTCGATCTGGGGGAATTCGGGTTTAAGGTTGATTTTATCGAAAATGGCCGGCCGGCCTATCATCCAGCCGATTTGCTGAAACTCTACATTTACGGTTACCTCAACAGGGTACGCTCGTCGCGACAATTGGAGAAGGAATGTAAACGGAACGTTGAAGTGTTTTGGCTGCTCAAAAACCTGCAGCCCGACCACAACACCATATCCAATTTCAGGCGCGACAACCCGAAAGCCATCAAAATGGTGTTCAGGGAAACCGTGAAAATCGCAAAACACTTCGATTTGATTGGCGGCACGCTCATTGCCGGCGACAGCACAAAACTGCGTGCACAAAACAGCAAAAAGAACAACTTTAACCAAAAGAAAATCGACCGCCACCTGGAATACATCGAGAACAAACTGGCTGAATATAACAAAGCCATGGCCGAAAGCGATGGAGATGATAAAGAGAAAATCAAAAAAGAAATCAAGAAACAGGAACTCCGCAAAGAGGGGTACAAACAAATCGAACAGCAATTAAAGGAAAGTGGCCAGCCACAGGTTTCAACCTCCGACCCCGAAAGCCGGCAAATGATTACCCGCAACAATATTACCGAAGTGGCTTATAACATACAAACCTCGGTGGACGCCAAACACAATCTGCCCTTCGACTACCTTGTTACCAACACCAACGATGCAAAGGCAATGGGCAACATGCTGCAAAGGGCCGAAAACATACTCGAAACCAAAGATTTTACTGCCCTGTACGACAAGGGGTATCACACGGGAAGCGAATTTAAAAAAGCCGCCGATTTGGGAATTGACGTTATGGTGGCAATACCATCGGTTGCTTCAAATGCCCCAAACCCCGATTACAACGTCGAAAACTTTGCCTTCGACAAAACAAACGACTGTTACACCTGCCCGCAGGGCGAGATACTCACCACAAACGGAAGGTGGCACCAGGACAAAACATACCGCTTTAAACGTTACACAACAACCGCCTGCAAAACATGCCCGGCTAAGCCCGAATGCTCAAAAGCCATTTGCGGGAAAGCAATCCAGCGCAGCGAATACCAGGAACTGGTAGACATGAACAAAAAACGGATTACAGAGAACAGTGAACTTTACCGCAAACGCCAGCAAATCGTAGAGCACCCCTACGGTACAATAAAACGACAGTGGGGTTTTAGTTATTTACTCACAAAAAAAGGAATTAACCGTGCCAGCGCCGATGTCGGGTTCATAATGACCGTGTACAACCTGCGCCGGATTATCAATATTATCGGGATAAATGAGCTAAAAAAGTACCTAAAAAGTGCTTTGCTTTCCATATTCGGAAAAATGCCCCTGCAAAAGTTGTTTTCAGGCAAAATAAGCCCGGATGTTTTCAAGCATAAAACAACAATAAGGTTCTTAAACGTAAGCTTAAATCAGCTATATTTAAACCAAAAACCAACGGTACAATTTGGTTTTTAGACAGACTGCCGTTACTAACAATACCTGTGAATACTACATAATAAAAACTGAACATGTCGAAAACAAAGAAAAACATAGATTTTAAAATACCAGGACGCAGGTACTTTAGTAATGAATGCGGCTTAACTGTTTGCCCTGAATGTGGTTCCGGTTTAATACTATAATAAATGGAAGGAATGATCCTTGTTTGTGTGGAAATGGGAAAAAATATAAAAATTGCTGTGGTTTATAGCTAACCAGTTGAAAATAAGCTGATTTGCAATAATATCATTGCCGGGAAACAGCATAAAGCAATAATCTCCAACCTGCTGTCATAACATATTTATACTAATTCAACCTTAATTTAATAGTGTTTTTATAACGTTTGTTAACAGAAAGTATATTTTTGCACCTCAAAAACAGATAAAAAGTTGAATTTAATATAGTAGAATGGAGACAGAAGGAGTAAGATTTATAGCTAAACCGGAAGTTTTGGAGCCGGTTTGGAAAAAGATAATTGTAGAATCGAACCTGCCCGCGAGTTTAAGCCCGTTAAGGGAACTTTCGAGAAATATGTGGTGGGTATGGAATACTGAAGTTCGGGAATTATTTCAATATATCGATGGTAAAATATGGGAAGAATGTAGCCATAATCCAATAGTTTTGTTGGAAGAAGTTAGTTACAAGCGGTTTCTTCAACTCGAAAAAGACAAACCGTTTGTTGAAAAAATGAATCGTTCAGCCATTCATTTAAAACAATACCTCGAAGAACGGAAGAAACTGAATGGGCCTGAAATAGCCTATTTCAGCATGGAATATGGTTTACACGACAGCCTGAAAATATTTTCGGGTGGGCTGGGAATTCTGGCCGGCGATTACCTGAAAGAGGCCAGCGATTCGAAAGTTAACCTGGTGGCAGTTGGTTTGTTGTACCGCTACGGTTATTTTAAACAAACGCTGGGACTCAACGGCGAGCAAATTGCAAATTACGAAGCACAACATTTTTCGAAAATCCCTGTGCAACCCGCACTCGATAAAAATGGCGAATGGCTTTCTGTGGAAGTTGAATATCCGGGAAGAAATTTGATAGCCCGGTTATGGCAGGTAAATGTTGGCAGCATCAAACTTTATTTGCTCGATGCCGATCATCCGGAAAATGAAGAACACGACCGCACAATTACCCACCATTTGTATGGCGGCGACAACGAAAACCGCCTCAAACAGGAAATGTTGCTCGGGCTTGGCGGAATCAGGGCTTTGCACAAACTGGGCTATAATTCAGATGTTTATCATTGCAATGAAGGTCATGCTGCCTTTATCGGAATCGAAAGAATTGCAGATTTAACAAAAAATCAGGGACTTACTTTTGCCGAAGCCAAAGAAGTGGTCAGGGTGTCAACCGTGTTTACAACGCACACTCCCGTACCTGCCGGACACGATTCTTTCCATGTTGATTTGTTCAGACATTACATGGAAGGCTTTGCGGGTAAAATTGGTTTAAACTGGGATGAATTTCTAATGTTGGGTAAGGCCAATGTAAACGAAGATCATTTCAACATGAGTTATCTGGCGTGTAACCTTTCGCAGGGAATCAACGGTGTGAGTATGTTACATGGCGATGTCAGCAAAGTGGTGCTCAAACACCTGTATCCCGGATTTTTGGAAGAAGAGCTGGCTATCGGGTATGTTACAAACGGCGTTCATTATTCTACCTGGGCGGCGCCTGAATGGAAAGAAATTCACAACAAATACTTTGGGGAAGCTTTCTCTGGCAATCAGCTCAATTTTGAATCATGGAAAAATATTTATAATGTCCCCGACAACGAAATCTGGAATATTCGCGAAAGTTTACGGTTGAAATCCATCAACTATGTAAAGGAACGTTTTTCGGATAGCTCAATAAAACGCCACCAAAACCCAAAGATGGTTACCGAAATATTGGGGAAACTCGATCCAAAAGCGCTCACCGTTGGTTTTGCCCGGAGGTTTGCCACCTACAAAAGAGGATATTTGCTGTTCAGAAATTTGGAACGACTGGCAAAAATTGTAAATAATCCGAATCGTCCGGTTCAGTTTATTTTTGCCGGAAAGGCACATCCTGCTGATAAAGCAGGGCAGGACCTGATTAAAAGTATTGTTGATATATCGCAACTTCCGGAGTTTAGGGGCAAAATTCTTTTCGTTCAGAATTACGACATGAACCTGGCCAAAATGCTGCTTCAGGGTGTTGACGTTTGGCTGAATACTCCAACCCGTCCGCTTGAAGCATCGGGTACAAGCGGCGAAAAAGGTGTAATGAACGGAACGCTGCATTTTTCGGTTCTCGATGGCTGGTGGGTTGAAGGTTACAGGAAGAATGCCGGTTGGGCACTTCCGGCTGAGAGGACTTTCGAATACCAGGATTTTCAGGATGAGCTGGATGCACAAACCATATACAATATTCTTGAAGAAGAGATTGTTCCTTCCTTTTATTCGCGAAATAAAGAAGGTGTACCCGAAAAATGGGTTAGATATATTAAAAATACCATTGCCGAAGTAGCACCGAATTTTACCACTGCCCGCATGATTCGCGATTATCAGGAACGATACTATAATCCGCAGTTTGAACGTTCCACCCGTGTTAAAGCAGGTAATTTCAAAATGGCCAGGGAAATGGCTGCATGGAAATACAAAATCAGTTCGGCATGGAATTCAATCGAAATTAAACACGTTGAGATTTCGGATGGTATTACCAACAAAATGAAAATCGGGCAGGATTACCCTGTGGCAGTTTATGTCGATTTGAAAGGCCTTTCGTGCAAGGAGATTGGTTTGGAACTCGTTATAACTGAAAACGAAAATAAAAAACCAACCCGTATTGTTGAAACGGTTGAACTTTTAGCAGAAAATTGCGAGGGTACAGTTTGTTGTTACAAACACAATTTACATCCCAACCATCCGGGAACTTTCAATTACGGGTTCAGGTTATTTGCAAAAAACGAAAATCTGGCTCACCGTCAGGATTTCAGGTATGTTCGCTGGATTTAAAATTGAGTAAACTACAATATTTTAAAAAGGTGTCCGATTTCGGGCGCCTTTTTTTATGGAATGTGGTAAAAACTAAATTCAAAATATAATTTTGCATCGTATAAAAAACAAATCAGCATGAAAGCCAAAAACAGTTTAGGTTCGAAAATTAAAGATTATCGTGAGTTCAGGCAGATTTCGCGCAGCGAACTGGCGCTAAAGGCAAACCTCGACGAAAATCAGTTGGAGTGTATCGAGGAAAAGGGAATTGTTCCTTCGCTGGGCCATTTAATAAAAATAACACGGGCGTTGGGCGTTCGAATCGGAACATTTCTCGACGACCAGGATCAGATAGGTCCGGTGGTAGTAAGGGCTGGCACAGAGAAATCATCACTGAGTTTTTCCACTAAAAACGAATCAACCCGAGAACATCTTAGTTTTTATTCGCTGGCACAGGATAAATCGGGCCGTCACATGGAGCCGTTTATGATTGATATTGAACCCTCAGCACACTCCGATTATAAATTGTCGTCGCACGAAGGTGAAGAGTTTATCTATGTTTTGCAGGGGAAAGTTGAAATAAATTACGGAAAAGAACTGTATTTGCTGAACGAAGGCGACAGCATTTATCTCGATTCAATTGTGGCGCATAATGTTCATGCGGCTGCAAATCAAAAGGCAAAAATTCTGGGAGTAGTATATTATCCTTTGTAATAATCTATGTAAGTACTATGAAAAGAATAATTACCTATCAATTGCTATCATCACCCCTTAATCCCCTCAAGGGGAGATTTGGAATTATGAATCATTCCCGATCATTAAATTCAATTTCCCCCTTGAGGGGGCAGGGGGTGAGAATTTTAACATCAATGTAGTACAGAAACTTATGCAGTTACTTGATTCGACTTTAGGCGAAATGCTCGAAAAGTGGGCCTATAAAACCCCGGAGAAAGATTTTATTGTTTATCCCGATCGAAACCTTCGGTTTACGTATGAAGAGTTTAACAATAGGGTTGATGCACTGGCAAAAGGATTTTTGTTTATTGGCATAAAACCCGGAGATAAAGTTGGAATTTGGGCAAAGAATGTCCCCGACTGGACTACCATCATGTTTGCTACAGCCAAAATCGGGGCAGTTTTGGTAACCATCAATTCAAGTTATAAACTGGCCGAAATAGAATATTTACTGAAAGACGCAGATATAAATACACTTTGCCTTGTTGACGGTTACCGTGACAGCGACTATGTAAACATGATTTTTAATTTGGTGCCCGAATTAAAGGAACAAAGCCGTGGTGAACTGCATTCCGGAAAATTCCCCGAGCTTAAAAACGTGGTTTTTATTGGTCAGCAGAAGCATCGGGGAATGTACAATACAACCGAACTTATTTTATTGGGAAACCATATCGATGACCTTGAGCTTGAAAGTGTAAAAGAAAGCCTGAATTGCCACGATGTAATTAATATGCAATACACTTCGGGCACTACCGGTTTTCCAAAAGGTGTGATGCTTTCGCACCATAATATATTAAACAACGGATACGCTGCCGGTCAGTGCATGAAATATACCGCCGACGATAAGTTGCTGGTTTGTGTTCCGTTATTTCATTGCTTTGGCTGCGTGCTTGCAGTTTGCGCAATTATTACACATGGCGCCACCATGGTTTTTACCGAGGATTTCGATCCGGTGATGGTGATGGCGTCAGTTCAAAAAGAAAAATGCACAGCCTTGTACGGAGTGCCAACCATGTTTATTTCTGAACTCAACCACCCGATGTTCGAAATGTTCGATTTGAGTTCGTTGCGGACAGGAATAATGGCAGGTGCCCTGTGCCCCATCGAAACCATGAACCAGGTGATGACGATGATGCACATGAAAGATATAATTATTGTGTATGGATTAACTGAGTCTTCGCCGGGAATGACTGCAACCCGCACCCACAATTCTGCTGAAGTACGCGCCACAACAGTAGGTTTCGAGTTTCCAAACGTAGAAGTGAAAATTGTAAATCACGAAACAGGAGAAATTTGTTTGCCGGGCGAGCAGGGTGAAATTTGTTGCCGCGGTTACAACGTGATGAAAGGATATTATAAAAACCCGGAAGCTACCCAAAAAGCAATCGACATTGATGGCTGGCTGCATTCGGGCGATTTGGCTGTGAAAACAGAAGATGGTTTTTACAAAATAACCGGAAGAATAAAGGATATGATCATCAGAGGCGGAGAAAACATCTATCCGCGGGAGATTGAGAATTATCTTTACCGCTTGCCGCAAATTGAAGCTGTTGAGATTGCCGGTGTTCAAAGCCCAAAGTATGGCGAGGCGGTTGGCGCATTTGTAAAACTGAAAGCAGGTCAAAAACTCACCGAAGAAGAGATTGTTGATTTCTGCCGTGGAAATATTGCCCGGTTTAAAATTCCGAAATACATTTTCTTTGTCAGTGAATTTCCTATGACAGCCAGCGGTAAAATTCAAAAATACAAACTGAGTGAGCTGGCATTGAAACTTTGTGCCGAAAAGGGGATTGAAATAGAGTGATCTTTATCATTTTTTTGAGATTTTTAATACAACATTTTTACAGCCAGCTAATTGAATCATTTTTGTTAATATACTTTTGTTAAGGGAGTGTGATAAAACCAGTAATGGTTAAGCCATCTGTCAATTGACGGGTGGCTTTTTTCACACATAAAAAAACAATTCTATCTTTGCAGTCTCTAAAATTAAACATTCAAAAAGATGAAATTTAAACGAATCCTTTTAAAGTTAAGCGGTGAGTCATTAATGGGCCAGCAACAATACGGCATCGATCAAACCCGGTTAAACGATTACGCTGAGGAAATTGCATCATTGGTTCATGACGGAGTCCAGATTGGGATCGTAATTGGAGGCGGCAATATTTTTCGCGGGTTAAGCGGCGCTGCAAAAGGTTTCGACAGGGTAAAAGGCGACCAGATGGGAATGTTGGCCACAGTTATAAATAGTTTAGCTTTGAATTCAGCCCTGAAAATTCATGGTGTAAAATCAAGGGTTCTAACAGCCTTAAGAATGGAACCAATCGGAGAATACTATTCAAAAGAAAAAGCGGTGGATTATCTTGAGAAAGGCGAAGTTGTGATTATTTCGGGCGGAACGGGCAATCCATATTTTACAACCGATACAGCAAGCGCGCTTCGGGGAATTGAAATTGAGGCCGATATCATGCTGAAGGGAACCCGCGTTGACGGCATTTATACCGCCGACCCGGAAAAAGATCCGGATGCAATTAAATTCGACAATATTAGTTTTGAGGAAATCTATAAACGCAATTTGCGCATAATGGACTTAACTGCCACAACCATGTGTAACGAAAACAATTTGCCCATTTTGGTGTTTAACATGGACAAAAAAGGAAATTTGAAAAAAGTTTTATCTGGTGAAAGCCTTGGTACCATTGTTCACCGTTGATTTTTTTTAACCAATTTTATAATATTTTAGTGATAAAATGTCATCTGTATGTTTTTTTTCTATATTTGCTATCAGTTAATTGAAACAGTCTTATCCTAATGCAAGAAGAAGTTGACTTTGTTTTAGAGCATACCGGGGAAAAAATGAATGCAGCAATTGCACACCTCGAGAAAGAATTGATACACATTAGGGCAGGTAAGGCGGCGCCGGCAATGTTGGATGGGGTAATGGTTGATTATTACGGGAGCATGACTCCTTTAAATAAAATCGCCAATGTAAGTACACCCGATGCAAGAACAATTGCAGTGCAACCTTGGGAAAAGGCAATTATACCGGCAATTGAAAAGGCAATTTTAAATGCCAATTTGGGATTTAATCCGGGCAACAACGGAGAAATAATAAGGTTGAATGTTCCGGTGCTTACTGAAGAAAGAAGAAGATTGCTTGTAAAGCAGGCAAGTCAGGAAGGTGAAATTGCAAAAGTTAGTATCAGGTCAGCCCGAAAAGAGGCAAATGATAACCTGAAAAAACTGCAAAAAGATGGAGTGGCCGAAGACGTTGTTAAAGACGCGGAGGAAGACGTTCAAAAGATGACCAATGATTTTAGTGTGAAAGTTGATAACTTAGTGAAAGCTAAGGAAAAAGATATTATGACGATTTAATTGTTTCTAGTTTTCTGTTTTCTGAACATTGTTTAATTGTTTTCATGGCTTTGAGGCAGCTTGTAGAAGCTGCCTTTTTTTTGTGCCTTTTTTGTAGATTTGGAATCAAAAATTAACCTGATCATTATGGAACTTAATCGTCGTAATTTCTTAAAATCGGCTTCAGTTGCCTCTGCCGGGGTTATTACCCTGAATTCATGTAAAACTTCTGTTTCGAATCAGGCTGTCGATTATTCGCGGCTGGATGAAATAATCAGTAAGCCGGTTTTAAAAAGAGAATTATTCCCCGATCCCGTTATTATTGAAACCCTGGAATTGCTGAGGTACGAAAACAATTTTCTGTGTCGTGTGCGGTCAACAGATGGAGTTGAGGGAATTTCGGTTGGTAACAACGACCAGTTAAAATCGCTATATCCCATATTTACAAACCGGTTACAACCTTTCTTCCCCGGAAAAGATGCCCGCGACTGGGAGAAACTTTTGGATGAAGTTTATGTTTATCAAAGCAATTATAAACTTCAAAACCTGGCGCTTTGGGTTCCGCTGGCAACAATTGAATTTGCCATTCTCGATATGCTTGGACGGATTGCCGGGAAATCAATAGGAGAACTGGTAGGGGAAATTCACAATCCCAAAATTGCTGTGTACCACGCCAATGGCGACAGGGGAATTCCACCCGAAAAAACCATCGAAAACCTGAAAAAGCAACTGGAGGAATCAAAAGCCAAAGCCATTAAATTCAAACTGGGCGGCAGGATGAATGCAAAAGACACTCCGTCCGGAAGGACTGAACAACTGATTCCCCTTGTTCGGAAAACCTTTGGAGATGAAATGACAATTTACGCCGATTCCAACGGTTCATACAATGTTGATGAGGCCATCAGGATTGGTAAAATTTTACAGGAATACAAAATTGATTTTTATGAGGAGCCTGTTCCATTTGATTGGTACGAAGAGACAAAAATGGTAAAAGATGCCTTAAAGGTTCCAATTGCCGGTGGAGAACAGGAGCCCAGCTTGCATAATTTCAGATGGCTTATCGGCAACCGGGCGTTGGATGTCGTTCAGCCTGATATATTTTATTTTGGCGGGATGGTGCGCTCAATGAAAGTGGCCCGTATGGCAGAATTTTACGGAATGCCCTGTACCCCGCATATTTCAGGTTCGGGACTTGGTTATTTGTATATGATGCATTTTGTGGCGGCAATTCCCAATCCCGGTACGTATCACGAATTCAAGGGATTTAACAGGGAAATTCCATTGGAATGCAAAACTTCAACCCTCGAAAGTGATGCAGGAATGGTAACTGTTCCTGCAGGGCCTGGTTCAGGAATTGAAATTGATCCGGAATTTATTGCAAAACACACGCTGGTGAGAGGTTAAAAAAATCCCAATTCCAGCCGGGCTTCTTCACTCATCATAGATTTGTCCCACGGCGGATCGAAAGTAAGATCGATGTTTACATTTTCAATGCGATCCACAGCGCGGGCAGCCTGTGTTACATCGTCCATCAATATATCCACCACCGGGCATCCGGGAGCGGTAAGGGTCATAACAATATTGGCATTATCGTTTTCGTCAACATCAACATTGTAAATCAAACCCAAATCGTAAATATTTACCGGTATTTCCGGGTCGTAAACCTCTTTCAGGTTATTTATAATTAAGTCGATTCTTTTATCCATCTCGTTATCTCCTTATTTTTTTGAATCGGTATTATCCTGCAATTTTGTTATAAGCAACAGCGTACAACCGAATTTGTTTGACCATAGCCAGAAGACCGTTCGAACGGGTTGGCGAAAGATGCTGTTTTAATCCTAAATCATCAATAAAATGCAGGTCGTTTTCAATTAACTCCTTCGGCGTCCGCCCCGAAACAACCCGTAACAGCAATGCAACCAAACCTTTCACGATTATTGCATCGCTTTCGCCGCGGAAATTGATTTTCCCGTCATTCATTTCTGCAATCAGCCAAACCCTCGACTGGCATCCTTTAATTAAATTCTGATCGGTTTTTTCTTTGGGATCCAAATCTGTAAGTTCGTTTCCCAGTTCTATCAAATAACCGTATTTATCCATCCAGTCGGTATAAACCGAGAACTCTTCTATAATTTCCTGCTGTACCTCTTCTATGGTCATTGTTATTTATTTTCAGCCTGCAAAGTTCGAAAAATTTTATTTTCTGCCAATCAAATCACGAACTCTTATTCAGAATGAATCAAAACATTTGACGCACTTTATTCAGAGCAGCAATAAAAATATCAATTTCAGCTTTGGTGTTGTACATTCCGAATGAAATGCGGATGCATCCGTTAATTCCGAAATGCTGCATTACCGTGTCGGCGCACAAGTGACCGGTGCGAACGGCAATTGCCATTTTATCGAGTAGCATCCCCAAATCGTAAGAATGGATTCCGTCAATATTGAATGAAATCACACTTGATTTTTCAGGCGCTTCGCCATAAATTCTGATTCCGTGAATCTCTTTTAGTTTTGAAGTCGCATATCCGAGTAAACTGTATTCCCATTCAGAAATATTTTGCATGCCGGTTTCATTTATCAAATCGATAGCCGCTCCAAAAGATATCACACTGGTAATATTTGGTGTGCCGGCTTCAAATTTCCAGGGCAGTTCGTTAAAGGTTGTGCCATCGAAAGAAACTTCGGCAATCATTTCACCGCCTCCCTGGTAAGGAGGCATTTGTTCGAGCCATATCTTTTTTCCGTACAATACACCAACGCCGTTTGGGCCATACATTTTATGCGCCGAAAAGGCATAAAAATCGGCATTCATTTGCTGAACGTCAACACTCAAATGCTGCACAGCCTGGGCGCCGTCAACAAAAACCGCCACATTATTTTCGTGGGCAATTTTTATGATTTCCGAAACAGGATTAACAGTTCCCAAAACATTTGAAACGTGTGCAACAGCAATGAGTTTTGTTTTTTTGTTAATGAGCGATGGAAGTTTTTCTGTTTCCAAAACACCCAAATCATTAAATGGAAGTTTAACGATTTTTGCTTTTTTGCGTTGCGCAGCCAGTTGCCAGGGAACAATGTTGGCATGGTGTTCCATTTCGGAAACGATGATTTCGTCGCCTTCGTTCAGGAATTTTTCGCAAAACGAAAAAGCAACCAGATTCACACTTTCGGTAGTGCCTTTTGTAAAAATGATTTCTTCCCGGGATTCAGCATTGATAAAATCCCTGATTTTGTCCCTGACCTCCTCAAACTGAACCGTGGCTTTGTCGGCCATAAAATGAGAACCCCGGTGAATGTTTCCGTAAAAGTCGTTGTGAAGTCTTTCTTCAGCCATCAACACCTGCACAGGTTTTTGCGAAGAAGCTGCGCTGTCGAAATATACAAGAGGTTTATCGTACACTTTCTGGTGCAGAACGGGGAAGTAACTTCGTATTTTTTCGATGTTGTACATCAACATTCACAGTTATAGGCACATTCGTGGCAGCGGGCAACTTCTCCTCTTAACCTTTTTTCAATCAGTTCGTCGATTCTTTCCCGCAGCGCTTCCACTTTTATTTGCTGAACAACTTCGTGCGCAAAAGCATTCATCATTATCATCCTCGCTTTATCTTCATCAATTCCGCGGGAGCGCAAATAAAACATGGCCTGTTCGTCCATTTGTCCGATGGTGGCGCCATGACTGCATTTAACATCATCTGCATCAATTATAAGCTGGGGTTTCGTTTGCATGGTAGCCGTATCGGTTAGCAGCAAATTATTATTTCGCTGAAATGCATTGGTTTTTTGTGCATCGCGTACAACGTGTATTTTGCCCGAGAAAGCCCCTGTTGATTTGTCATCAAGAACATATTTGTAAACCTGGTTGCTTTGGCAATGTGGTTTGGCATGAATTACCTGCGTGAAATTGTCAATGTGCTGGTTTTTATCCAGAAACGCCATTCCATACATGTTGGCTTCGGCATTCTCACCGTTTATGACGATTTTTAAGTTGTTGCGAATCAGTCCGCCGTGAAGCGAAACTGTGTGCGTAGTTAAGTTTGAATTTCGTTCCTGCTGAACAAAAACCGAGTTGATACTGGTTGTGCTGTTGTGCTGGTTCTGAACTGTATAGTAATCGAAATTAGCGTTCTCTGCCACAAATATTTCAGTAACCGAGTTATTTACATACTGGTTTAAATCGAGTGTGTGGTCGCAAATAATCAGTTTTGCGCTTGCCCCCTGTTCAATTACAACCAGGTTTCTTTGTGTTGAAAAAGTATCCGTGTCCGATTTCAGTATGTTGATAATCTGGATTGGATTTTCAATAATCACATTCTTTGGAATGTAAAGGAAATAACCGTCTTTTGCCATTGCGGTATTAAGCGCAACCATCGGGTCGGCTCCTGTTTCGGCTATTTTCGCATAATATTTCTGAAGAATTTCAGGATTGTTTTTTGCTACATTTTCCAAACTTTCAAGAATTACTCCGTCAGGCACTTTCCCCGATTTTGTATTTTTTTGATAGAACCAACCATTAAAAAGAAGTGTGAGGTGCGTATTTAGCTGGGGAACATTGCAACTGAAAATTTCTGCCAGACTGGCATCTGTTTCTTCATTTTGATGAATGAATTTGAAATCGGGCAGAAATTTTGGCTGAAGGTTGGTGTATTTGTAATTTTCGTTCTTGCGGGTTGGGATTCCCTGCATCACAAAATCCTGGAAAGCCTTTTTTCTGTGCTGATTCAAAACATCCGGAGAATCAGCAAAAAGTAGTTCCTTCGCTTCGTTGAAGTGGGAAATATATTTAAGCGATAAATCCGCTTTTTCAGTAATAACACTCATTTTAGTTTTCTTTTTTAATCCAGTCGTACCCTTTTTCCTCCAACTCGAAAGCAAGTTCCTTGCCGGCCGATTTTACTATTTTTCCGTCATACAGTACATGCACAAAATCGGGAATAATGTAATCGAGCAGCCGTTGATAGTGTGTAACCACAATCGTTGCATTATCTTTTGTTTTCAGGGCGTTAACTCCGTGGGCAACGGTTTTCAGTGCGTCGATGTCAAGCCCTGAATCGGTTTCGTCTAACACGGCCAGTTTTGGTTCCAAAAGCGCCATCTGGAAAATTTCGTTCTTCTTTTTCTCGCCTCCCGAAAAACCTTCGTTAACCGAACGGTTGGTCAGTTGCGGATGCATATCAACCATGTCCATCTTTTCACGCATCAGTTTGAGGAATTCACCCGCCGTTAACTCTTTTTCCCCATTGTGTTTGCGATGTTCGTTTACCGCAGTTTTCAGGAAGTTGACCATGGGCACACCCGGAATTTCAACAGGATACTGAAAACTCAGGAATATCCCTTCCTTTGCGCGGTCTTCAGGCGATTTTTCCAGCAAATCCTCACCCATGTAGGTTATTTCGCCTGCTGTTACTTCGTATTCTTCTTTCCCCACAAGCACATTGGCAAGCGTGCTTTTTCCCGACCCGTTGGGACCCATAATTGCATGGATTTCACCGGGTTTAACTTCAAGATTGATTCCTTTCAGAATTTCCTGTCCATCGACAGAAACGTATAAGTTTTTTATTGACAACATTTTTTTTGTATTGAGATTTTGAGTACTCAGTATTAAAACTTTTCCCTTATTATAATTCTAATATTCACGATTCATGATTCCAATCTTCCAGATTACCCAACGCTTCCCTCCAAACTAATCTGCAACAGTTTTTGTGCTTCAACCGCAAATTCCATGGGCAATTTGTTAAGCACCTCCTTTACATAGCCGTTGACAATAATTCCTATTGCTTTTTCGGTATCAATTCCGCGCTGGTTACAGTAAAAAATTTGGTCTTCACCAATCTTTGAAGTTGTAGCCTCGTGCTCTACTTTCGACGATTTGTTTCCAACCTCGATGTAAGGGAAAGTGTGTGCCCCGCAGGTGT
>Ga0351903_1086_pt1 | contig 23436 bp, 13 predicted proteins | sample BONcelHT113001D6_FD_206874 | JGI IMG/M metagenome (GOLD analysis project Ga0351903, IMG submission 206874) | Enriched cells from coal bed in the Powder River Basin, Montana, United States - BONCAT cells T11 rep1 HSBNCT.T11.300.1.D6 ... | reverse complement strand
TTCTTCTCGCCCCCTCTCCAGCTCCCTCAACAGCTCCCCCAGCACCGAGAATACAGCAGCCTCCAGCGGATCATCCAGCGCATAGAATGCCTCGCTGGAATGCTTCTGAGCCATCTGTGCCACCCTTTGCCCGTAAACCTGGTCCTCCTTCTTCAGAGCCCTGCTGGCCTTCAGCCATCTGGCAGAGACGTCCTTCACGCCCATCCTCACGCTCTCGAAACTTCGTCCCATAGCTAATCACCCAAAAAAAAGCGGCCATAATTTTTCAGCTTAAGGCTGGAGCTGCGGGGATATGAGGGCGAGCCGGGAGCGGGGCGAAAGTGTATATGAATGCAGCTTCAAAGATCTGGATTTAAGAGATACAATGACGATTCTCGTGGGCTGCAGCGGCTGGTCTTACGATGATTGGGTGGGAAGATTCTACCCAATGGAGCTGGCCAAAAGGAAGGGCGATTGGTTCTCTTACTATGCCCAATTGTCCAACACCGTGGAGATCAACAGCACCTTCTACCGGCCGCCAGGTGAGCTGCAGGTCCAGTCCTGGATAAAGAAGGCCAAGGATTTGAAGGGCTTTGAGTATTCCGTCAAAGTGCCCTGTCAACGCCGGTCAAAAGTGCACAGATCCGGCGGAATGAAAGTGCTCAGATCTATAAATACCTGCCTCCTTCTGTTTCATTAACTCAATTTCTCAACAGTTATGCGGGAGTATTCCCTGCTTCCTTCGTTCCTTGAGCCTGTAGCTCTCGCCTTTGATGTTGATGGTAGTACAGTGATGAAGAATCCTATCAAGAACAGCAGATGCAATCACATGGTCGCCAAAGATCTCGCCCCACTCTCCGTAAGACTTGTTTGAGGTAAAGACAATTGACCTCGTTTCATACCTCTGGGATATCAATTGAAAGAATGCATGAGCACCCTCAGTGCTGAATGGGAGATATCCTATCTCGTCCTCGATCAGAAGCTGAAACCTTGCCAGTCTCTTTATCATCTCTTCAAGACTATCTTGCTGGTTAGCCTTAATCATTCGCTCAATCAGGTCTGAAGCATTGAAGAACCGAACCCTGAATCCAGCATCCAGAGCTGTCATCCCCAATGCGATGGCGAGATGAGTCTTACCAACGCCGGGCGGCCCAAGAAGGACTACATTTTCGGCATTTCGGATGAATCTTAGAGTCTTGAGATCGTTGATCACAGAACTGTCCAGAGATGGCTGAAAATCGACCTCAAAATTCTCGAAAGTCTTTTTGACCTTAAAACCGGCCACTCTTGTCCTGACTGAGAGATCGTGGGCATTTCTGCTCTTGATCTCCTGATCCATCAGGTAGTCCAGGATCTCGATGGTAGATAGGCAATCTTTCGCCGCTATTTCCAGATAGTTATCGAGAATAGAGGCCATTGTTAGAAGCTTCATGGCGTTCAGATTGTGGTGAAGCCTTTCGTAGGCCAAGCTACTCATGGCTAAATCCCTCGCTGAACTTGTCGTAGACAGATAAAGGCCGAGATTCGACAACTGGATCGCTGAACCTCAGAATCGGACTGCTTTGCTTTGATCTGGCTTTGTTCTCCTTGAGAATTTCAGAGAGCAGCCCCCGAAAATGCTCCTTATTGCGAGATATGCGATGGCTTCCGGTCAGAATCTCATGCTCGCAGACCTTTTCCGATCCGACGAAGATGCCAATCATGTCACGTTCGATCTGCACTTTGGCTTCTCTTCCAGCGTATATGTAAGGCACTGAATAGCGGTTGCCATTGTATGATATATGGGAATCTCGGGAGATCTTCCTTATTAATTCACTGATCACGATGTAAGAAGGAACGCCATCAAGAGCCTTGAGATTCTCTTGCTTAAAACGCTCAGCAGGAATCTCATAGGTTGTCCCATGTACTCTCTTGTTCACGCGGCTTAGCCAACTGAGGAGCTGGTTATTGATGTCCGAGAAAGAGCTAAAAGAGCTGCCCATAAAGAAGTCACGCTTCACAAAGCCAACTGTATTCTCGATCTTGCCCTTAGTCTGAGGACGATAGGGTCTGTGAAGCCTTGGCACAAATCCATAATGCATGAAAAATTGCTCGAACTGGGCATTCCATTCTGAGTCAGAGGATTTCATTGTTCTCTTTATTACTATCTGCTTCATGTTATCATACAAAATCTCTTCCGGATAGCCTCCGAAGAAGTTGAACGCATTCAGATGACACTGGATTAGAGTTGGAGTATCGATAGAGAGGGTGAACTCGGCATATTTCATTCGTGAGTAGCCCAGGACCATATTAAAGCAATAGAGCTTCTGGATATTTCCATCGATCTCAATGCGACCGCATTCAGCCCAGTCCGCTTGAGCCTGTTTGCCAGGCTTTGTCTCGAATCGATAGACCGCTGGGACGCTAGATGGTGGTCTTACCTTTCTAACAAAATCCTTGACAATTGTATATTTTCCAGTAAATCCTCTGTCTTGAATCTCGCGATAGATTCGGCAGGCAGTTAAAGGGCCGCTATTGAGGCGCTGGATGATGTAATCTTTGTAGGAATCCAGCTTGCTTGGCTTTGCTGATGGCTTCCTTGATACAGGAGGAACTTTAGCGTTCACGTATTTGCTTACTGTCCTGCGATTGTAGCCCGTTTGACGGGCGATCTCGCTGATGCTCAATCCCTGTCTGTAAAGATCTCTTAACATGTGGAACTCTCCTTCCGGCAACATCGCCACAGCCTTTGAGGTTTGATGCCAAGGATGTGGAGGTGTGCACTTTCAGACCGCCAGGATTGTGCACTTTGGGACCGCTAGTGACAATCCGAAAAGGGCTCAGGCAAACGGGCCAATTCGTTCCTGATCAAAAAGGAAAACCTACGCAAAGGCCAACGTTGAAATGGATCTGTTTCTTGTTCTACGGTGTTGCAGAAGTGACGGTTAAAATCGGGAAGAAAGTACATCGAGAGATCGCGAATCTCAAGGATTCTATGATGATCGTGATTAGGGTTCTTGGGAACGAATGCGAAAAATATTATGGAATGGAGGCGTAACTCCGGAATGTCGGGTAGACCAGTTATGAATTTTGGCCTTAGGTTAAATTCACCATCTAGCATCTGAAAAGGGGGTGACGTTTTTGCTGGTAATCGCCGAGCCTCTTTTGCCAGGCAGCCTTCCATCCCTCAGAAATTGGCGTTTCATACCTGGGTGTTATGACATACAATAATAATATTTAAATTATATATTAAATGTATAAGTACGGTACGAACCTTCTTCAACCTCGCCGGAATATTCAATAGCCTTCCCTCCTATAGTTAGAGTTACGCCATAGGTCACAATGGGGGCTTCGCTACAGCCGAGAGATTCCCCTCCTGAAAACCCATAAATCGTTAAAGTATGAATTCCAGGCTTAAGGTGACCAATATCAACGCATTGAGATCCGCCCATTGTTGTAATGGTCTCATCGGATCCTTTATCAATTTCAACTACTATAGTATCATCGGGGCATTGATTATCCTCTACGTATAATCCAAAATCAGTACTCCAGCTTTCCTTTTGTCCGAGACTTATTTTTCGTTCTCTGCACATTGGATAGCCTTTTTCATCCTCATTTTCATCTTTACAATCTTCATTTCTAGTATATTGACATTCACCATATTTCCCACATTTGTCTATTGTGCAAATATCATTATCATTACAGCTTTTGACATATTTTTCGTAGATGCATTTGCCAGCTTCACATCCGACAGAGATCTCACATAAGCAGTCGCTAACCGAATATCCCGATAAGCTTGACAAAATAGAGCCGCCCTCATATGTCGGCTCGGCTACAAATTGAGAAGATGGATAACAAGTCTCAATTTCGGGGCATTTTGGCAGTTCAATACATTTCCCGTCCGTGCTGCAAAAATCATTTGTGCATGGATTATTATCGTCGCAAGGTGTACCTTTTACAGCTATATCTATATACAAATTCCCGTATTTAACGTTTCCATCAGGATCTAAATATTTTGCCAAAAGTTTGTAGCGTTTCTTTGGGAGATCATCACAGGATGGGTTATCATAGCATATAGGCTCTTGGAATTCCTCCTCACTAAGTCCTAACAGGGGATCTGGGCCTCTAATAATGGGATTTCCCTCAATAGGGATTCTAGCATAATCTATAAAATTTACCTTTACACAAGTTAAACCGGGCTCTTGAGAGATGATCTCGTAATTGTAAAGAGCCGTGTTGATTTCACGTTCCTTCCTGTATTTTATCTTTATGCTTTCTTTTGCTTTGTCAATACCATAATCAACCACTTGATCCACAGCTTTCTCCGCGCCATATTCTAACGCCTTCTTTCCTACATATATTTTCCATCCATCAATACTGAATTGTAATGTTACAGGAGTGCCATTAATAATCGATGTAATATTGCCTGAAATTACTTGCTCGCCGCTTGAATTTTCAATTTCATAATAAATGAAGCCATTATCCTTACTATTCTCACTATGATTTTCTTTCATATTAATAAATGGATAGTTCCACGTATACTTATATAATATATTAGATAATTTCTCTAACTTATGATACCCTTCACCGTCTAGTACAAGAGCAGCAATTGAATCTTCTTCAACTAAATATTTATCGAAACTGGCATTGTATTCTTCTGGATTATCCGGATTACTATAAATATCATAATGTTTCGATATAGAATTATTGATTTTATTATTTGTAATAATTGATATATCTTCCCAGACTTCACCATGGAGATCTGAATGAGCAAGTTCTCTTTTAAATGATTTTATAATTTTTGTTGATCCTCCATCAATGATCTGATTAGTTGAATTTGTAATAGTGTTATTAAAACTTAAATATCTAATTTTAGAAATACTATTTTCTTGATAGCTCATATTGCCGTTTTCAAGTGAGTAAATTGCACTCAGATTTTCAATGATGAAGTACGTAAGGCTTTGTGGGGTGGAAACTCTTTCGCTATAGTCTAACCTAATATTTTCTCGGTTATCTGAGGATAGATTTAGACAAATTCTTGTGAAGGCAGAGCTAGAGTTTGACCTGCGCCAATGGAAAGTACCAGTTCCATTGAACTGCGCTGAATCGTTGCCATATGTACAAACGAAGGAATGGACAGCACTCACATTGACGTCATTCTCTGATTCCCTCTTTTCAATAACCTCATGGCTGGAATTTAATACATCATACCCATAATGAATTAAAATAAGATTAGCCTGAGTTTGCGTCAAAAGGATGCCATCATCTGCAGAATATAATGGGCCTTTATTTGCAGATCCAGGAGTTGGGAAATAAGCATCTTTGCCACCGTGGCTGCTCCAATCGGCCGCTTTATCAGTATCGGTCGAATTTCTATCCCTGCCTATCGATTCGCCATCTGATACGCTATTTTTAGTCCAGCTTATATTAAGATAATCGCCAGATGTCCATCTCCCGGCATTTATTGCATACTTAAAAGCCTCACCTTTGGATGGTTGTTCGTCGCTGCTCCATGAGATGAAATCGATTATTGAAGAATTGCCTGGGATACTATTAAATAATCCGCATTCATCTTTTGAATTATTGAATATTTCTCCAGTATGGTTATAATAAAAATGGCCTGATCCATCTGTGAAGTTGCTGTCGTTTGTGCCATTGCCAAAGTGCACAATAAGATAGGCGTAGCCAGGCACATCCCAATTAGGAAGCGAAACAACTGCAATGCCCGTCTTGTTTGAAATCATCCATCCTGAAATATTTCTTGTCTCGTTGCTAGGATTTGTGAGTTCAATCCATTCGTTACCACCATCAGGACCGTTCGGATTAAATAATAACTCATTCAAAATTAGAATGCTTCCCAATTTTCCAGCGTAAGATGTCGAAATGCATATAGATAAAAAAAGAATAAGGAAGAAAACTAATTGTAATCTTATCAAAGGAAACCTAAACATCATTCTCCACCTATTTCGCTATTGATTTGATCGATCGTTCTTGTATCATTAATTTGTCGTAGAGCCCATATTACATTACTCCGAACGCTGGTATCATTATCTTTGAGAGCTTGAACCAAAGGCCCTACTGCCCTTCTATCTCTAATTTCCCCTAGAGCCCCCGCAGCAAGCATTCTGATACTGCTGGCGTTATCATTTAGAGCTTCTATCAACGATCCTACGGCCTTGGAATCTCTAATTTCTCCGAGAGCCCATATAGATGCGCCTCTAATACGCCTCTCCATGATACTGTTGCCAGGACGCTCGAGAGCTTGTAGCAATGAATCAACGGCTCTTATATCCTTGATCTCACCTAGAGACCATACAGCATTATATCTAACTCTAGAGTCAGTATCATTAAGTACTCGGATCAGCGGTTCCACTGCTCTAGAATCGTTAAGCTCACCTAGAATTGATGCAGCACGCAGTCGGACATAACTATGCTCATTCTTTAGAGCGTCGATCAATGGCTCAACTGCTTCAGGATCCTTGATCTTGCCTAAAGACTCTGCTGCACTCAGACAAACTAAAAGATTGTCATCGTTCAAGGCCATAGCCAGAGGTTCTATTGCCTTTGGATCGCCAATTTTTCCGAGTGCTTTCGCGGCATTCGATCTGACTATATCAGCATTATGAGTATCATAGAGAGCGTGAATTAACGGCTCAACTGCTCTAGTATCCTTGAGATTGCCTAGAGATTCTGTGGCATTTAGTTGGACATTAATATTTTCATCTTTTAAAACTTTTATCAGTGGCTTTACTGCGTTAGTATCATTAAGCCTACCTAATGATTTGGCGGCCTGCGCTCGGATAATATTGCTATCCGAATTCCTCAGAACTTCAATTAGTGGTTTAACCGCACCAGTATCATTGAGCTTTCCAAGAGACTCAGCTGCTTTCTCTACTATAGAATAGTCTTCGTCCTTCAGAGCCCAAATTAATGGTCTCACTGCTGGTTCACCTATATTTACTAGAGCTTGTGAGGCATAAGATCTAGTAGTAATATCCTTAAGAGCCTCTATTAATGGTTCCACTGCGCTTGGATCGTTGAGGTTACCCAGAGACTCGGCTGCATATCTTCGGACTTCGCTATCTGAATCATTCAGAGCCCAGATTAAGGGATTTACAGATCTAGTATCGTTCAAATTACCCAGAGACTCGGCAGCATGTCTTCGGACGTCGCTATATAAATCATTCAGAGTCCAGATTAAGGGTTCAACTGATCTAGTATCGTTCAAATTACCCAGAGACTCGGCAGCATGTCTTCGGACTTCGCTATCTGAATCATTCAGTGCCTCGATCAACGGTTCGACTGATCTAGTATCATTGAGTTTGCCAAGAGTCTCTGCAGCCAGCATGCGGACTCCATAGCTATCATCCTTTAGAGCCTTTATTAATGGTTTCACTGATCTAGTATCATTTAGCCTACCCAGAGACTCGGCAGCATGTCTTCGGACGTCGCTATCTGAATCATTCAGCGTCTCGATCAGCGGCTCTGTGGCTCTGTAATCCTTGAGTTTGCCAAGAGTCTCTGCAGCTTGCCTGCGGACTTCAGAGCTATCATCATTTAAAGCCTCGATTAAGGGTCCTATCGCTCTCGGATCGTTTAAGTCACCCAGGATTATTGCAGCTTGCTCCTGGATATCGCTATCTGAATCCTTTAACGCCATTATCAATGGTAGTACGGCCGGACCACCAATATTTGCGAGAGCCATCGAAGCGTAATATTGGCTGTCATAATCTTTCAAAGCCTCTATTAATGCTTCCACTGATCTAGTATCGTTCAAATTACCCAGAGACTCGGCAGCATGTCTTCGGACTTCGCTATCTAAATCATTCAGTGCCTCGATCAACGGTTCAACTGCTCTAGTATCGTTGAGCTTGCCTAGGATCCATGCAGATCTCATTCGAATTAGGCTATTGTTATCCTTAAGAGTATTGATAAAAGGCTGTACAACTGGTTCACCTATCTTCATGAGAGATATCTCAGCATCGTTTCGTACTTCGCTAGATTCATCATTTAAACGAATATTAATTAAGGGATTTACTGCTCTAGTATCGTTCAAATTACCCAGAGACTCGATAGCATATATTCTGACGTCGCTATCTGAATCATTCAGTGCCTCGATAAACGGTTCGACTGATCTAGTATCATTGAGTTTGCCAAGAGTCTCTGCAGCTTGCCTGCGGACTCCATAGCCATCATCCTTTAGAGCCGTTATTAATGGTTTCACTGATCTAGTATCATTTAGCCTACCCAGAGACTCGGCAGCATGTCTTCGGACTTCGCTATATGAATCATTCAGAGCCTCGATCAACGGTTCGACTGATCCAGTATCATTGAGTTTGCCAAGAGTCTCTGCAGCTTGCCTGCGGACTCCATAGCTATCATCCTTTAGAGCCTTTATTAATGGTTTCACTGATCTAGTATCATTTAGCCTACCCAGAGACCCGGCAGCATATCTTCGGACGTCGCTATCTGAATCATTCAGAGCCTCTATTAATGGTTCCACTGCTTTAGTATCATTAAGCTCGTCGAGAGCCAATGCAGCGCTTGATCGGACAGACTCATCCTCATCGTTGAGCGCCAAGATCAGCGGCTCTGTGGCTCTGTAATCCTTGAGTTTGCCAAGAGTCTCTGCAGCTTGCCTGCGGACTTCAGAGCTATCATCATTTAAAGCCTCGATTAAGGGTCCTATCGCTCTCGGATCGTTTAAGTCACCCAGGATTATTGCAGCTTGCTCCTGGATATCGCTATCTGAATCCTTTAACGCCATTATCAATGGTAGTACGGCCGGACCACCAATATTTGCGAGAGCCTTCGAAGCGTAATATTGGCTGTCATAATCTTTCAAAGCCTCGATTAATGATCGCACAGCGGGTTCACCAATATTTCCGAAGGCTTTTTTTGCAGCATAATCACCGATATTATGATCACTCAAAGCCTTGATTAGTGGGCCAATTGCTCTAGTATCATCAAGCTTACCCAGAGACTTAGCAGCTTCCTCTCGCACATAATATTCTGAATCATTCAGAGTCCAGATTAAGGGTTCAACTGATCTAGTATCATTTAGCTTACCCAGAGACTCAGCAGCATATCTTCGGATGTCAATACTTGAGTCATTCAGCGACTCTATCAATGGTTGTACAGCAGGCTCACCCATCTTTACAAGAATCCTTAAAGCATGAGAACGGACATCAGAATTTTTAAGAGACTCAATTAATGGTTGTATAGCAGGCTCACCAATCTTTATGAGAGCTTTTGAAGCATATCGTCGGACATCACTATCCTGATCTTTAAGAGCCTCAATTAGCGGTTTCACTGCTTTTGTATCATTGAGCTTATAAAGAGCTACAGCTGCATTCTCTCGGACGACATTACTCTGATTTTTTAAATTGTAAATATGAGTCTCAATTCTATCAGCTGTAGTCGGAAGTATTGCTAAAACAACTAGTATGATGCTGATAGATACCCATTTAGACTTCAAAGTCATTTCCTCACATTAAAACGTTATATACCTTTTAAGTAGTATTTAGAACTTATTGCTTATTAGATCTGCTGCATCCTTGGGTGTTCGTCTATGGTGTTGCGTGGCAGTGTAACAGATTGATATTATATAAAAAGGCTGAAAAGCTAGGCGCCAGTGAGAAGAATAAAATTTTGTGTACGTGTTTAGCTCCTCTGAATAGCTCGATAGATATTGGTTTCAATCAATAAAGAGCATGGTTAAAGAAATATATGCTAAAACGAAAAACGAAATCAATGGGCCAAATTGTTTCGATCTTGCTCATGTGGATCCAGTTACACAAGACGATGTAAATGGGTTAATAGATAGTGATTTGGTGGAGCTAAACACGTATAATTTTGTCTTCGATAAACTACTCTATGAGGGACTATGTGCTCGAAATCCGGCAAATCACCAAGAAGTTTAGGACGCCGAATTTACTCGCGGTTAGGCAGCTGCTTGTGCCTGCAGGGCATCTAAAACTGGCGTGGGGAAAATGGATGTTCGCTGTTTACCACCCTTGCCGTTTACCACGTGCAGGTCTCCTCCGGGGCTGTCCAGGTGCTCCAATGTACACGATGTCGTATTATAGGCATATTATGACATAGACATATATCAAAGGTGCTCTCGAACACTTTTTCGTGTGCGTTGAATGTCTCTATAAATAGTACATAATTAGTAGCACGCAATAAGGGATCGTTATTAACAAATTTTGCAGCTCCTCGCCTCCGGCCAGCTTGACGAGGCCCGCATCTACCTGGAGGAGCTCCTCCGCCAGGATCCCGAGAATCCCGATCTCCTCTACAACCTGGGCCTCTGCTATGTGGACCTCGGCCAGCTCGATAAAGGGCGAGAGCTGCTGCACCGCTGCCTAGAGCTCGCTCCCGGCCACTCGCACGCATGCGTGGCACTGGCGCTTGGCTACCTGCGGGCTGGCGACCTCCCGCGGGCCAGGGAGTACACCATGCAGGCCCTTGCCGCCGATCCCAGGAATCCCGTGGCCCTCAAGAACCTGGGCGCTATCCTCGGCAAGGAAGGCGACAGCCTGCGGGCTCTCTACTATCTGCGCCGATCCTACGAGATCGATCCCCTGGATCCGCAGACTGTGTAAGGTCTCGCCTTCGCCTATATGGAGCTGGAGGCACCCGAGGAGTTGCAGGGCCTGGCCAGGAGGGGGATTGTGGCCCGAGATCTCAAGGCCCGTGGGCCACGCATGGATGCGGTCATCTATCTGCTGGATGCCATGCGGCTCTTTCGCGGGAAGTCGCTGCAGGAATCATTTTAATATTGGCCGCTCATCTACTTTTGCAATGGACCACTTTGACCAGGCTTTGAATTTCATCCAGGCCGGGCGGCTGGACGAAGCCCGCATCTATCTGGAGGAGCTTCTAAAGCAGGACCCGGAGAACGTAGATCTGCTCTACAACCTGGGCATGCTCTACACCGACCTTGGCAAACCCGATATGTCGATAACGCTTCTCAAACAATGCATCAAGCTCTCTCCCCGCCATGCCAATGCCCATGTGGCCCTGGGATTTGCTTATATGAGCAGTGGCGATCTCATGAGCGCCAAGGAATACACCTTGCAGGCCCTGAAAATCGTCCCCAATGATCCCATTGCCCTCAGGAATTTAGGTGGCATCTTAGGAAAAGAGAAAGATTTCCTGAATGCATTCTATCATCTTCAAAAGTCCTATGACATCAATCCTCATGATCCCCAGACCGTCTACGGGCTTGCATTCGCCTATAAGTCGCTGAATGACTTTGAAAATGCTGAGAAATACTTTAAGGCCCTTTTGGATATGCGCTCTCCAGATACTCTAAAAGAATTGGCGCGGGAGGGACTGGGGGAGATCGCGTTTAAAACCCTGAAGTCCCAGGGACCCAGAATGGATGTCGTCATGTACATATTGAGTGCACTGGAGACTTTCAAGGGCAAGTCCACCCAAAAGGTCAAAGAGATTACCTTCGAGATCGGCATGCTCGGCAGGCAGGGGTTCGAGATTAACGATCCCACTAAGAAATTTACGCTCAGGACGCTTCCCGGTGAATTCACCGCTTTGCAGCTTGTGAGCATGATGTACACCGGATTCAAGCTGTTTGAGCCAAGCCTGGATATAGGCATGGATTTCTCTGAGGAGTACGGTCTTGCATTGAAGCTGGCCCAATCGGAGGATTTGCGTTGACGTTAGAGTTAGAGCTTATCGAGCCTGTAAAATATATTTTGAGCGATGTAGAGGCGGCGACCGGCAAGCCCTTGAAGTTCATCGAGAAGGATAACATGGATTTCTTTGCTGCGGTGAAGATCGCCCGGAGGTCCATGCCCGCTCACATCGTCTTCTACAGAAAGCAGCACGACGCGATCATCAATCACCTGGTGGCTCATGAATGCGGCCATATACTGAGGATGTTTGGTGCGGCTGAAGAGAAGAGGCTGATTCCTGCCAAATCGAAGGATGATCGAGCAGTGCTCCAGGAGATCGAGGGAGACCTCAATAGGATCTCCAAGTTGATACCCATGAGAGAGCTGGTTCAGGTAGTTGGCACATGGAGAAATGGTTTGATGACGCAGCTCACCAATTATCCGCCCGACATCATGATTGAGAAATGGATTTATGATGGCTATCCTGAGTTGAGACCCTATCAGCTCCAGTCCCTGGAAAGGCAGAACAAGCAGGCCCAGAAGGGCATATCGAAAAACGTCAAGATGATTACCCCTTCTAAGATCTATAATTCATCTAATATAATGAATTACGCATTTTTTAATATCCTGGGAGGCTACATAAAAGCCGATCTGTCCAGGCCTTACCGCAACACTCCTTTTTCGAATAAGGGCAAGCAGCTCATAAAACTGACCGAGAAAGACTATGTGAACACCTATGAGGGCGACATATCCATGATCGACAAATGGGCGGAGTTCCTGGGCCTGTCTAAATGGTACGATTGGATTGGATTTGAGGACGTACCTCTGGATTACCTGAACTCGGTTTGATGAAATGAGACTCTACTCCGGGACATCAGGGCAGTTTATTAAGGACACTACTCAAAACCAAATTGCCGATAAGCTGGAAAATGCCTTTTTTAGTTATTATCGATACAAGCCCTCTCCAAACGAGAAGAACTCGTGGATGAACTCCTTAAGGGCCGTATCTCTTCTGTTCCAAAGCGCAGATCTTCTTGATCATGGCATCCTCCTGGAATATCAGTTACCATTGAGTTCCAGACGACTGGACTGCATGATTTGCGGCAAAGACCGGCAGATGAAGGATAATTCGATCATACTTGAACTGAAGCAGTGGTCCAAGTGTGAAGAGGCAAATGGAGAGAACGAGGTATTGACCTGGGTTGCCGGCCGGAAGAGAGATGTCCTTCACCCTTCCGTGCAGGTGGGCCAATACATGATGTACCTGGAAGATACTCACACCGCTTTTTATGATGGATTGTCTCCCGTCCTTCTCAATGCCTGCACGTACCTTCATAATTACAAATACGATCGGAGCGACGTTATTTTTGCGCCCAAGTTTGAATCTGCTCTGAAGAGGTTTCCGCTATTCACGGCGGATGATACCAATCGGCTGGGCGAATATCTTGTGGATAAACTGGAAAAGGGCCAGGGATTAGAGGTACTCAAGCGGGTCGAGGAAAGCCAATTCAGGACCAGTAAAAAATTGATGGACCATGTGGGAAGTACGATTAAGGGCAAAGCGGAGTATGTTCTCCTTGACGAGCAGTTGATCGTCTACGATCAAGTCCTATCTCATGCGAAGATGGGGTTTCATGATGGAAATAAGGTAGCCATCATCATTAAAGGCGGGCCGGGGACGGGCAAATCCGTTATAGCCATTAATTTAATGGCAGATTTATTGCTAAAAGATTATAATACTTACTACGCAACTGGGTCTAAGGCATTTACGGAAACACTGAGATCGATGATTGGCCGTAGAGGCTCAACCCAGTTCAAGTACTTCAATAGCTTCACCGCGGCAGAGCCCAACTCCATTGATGTCATGATCTGTGATGAGGCGCATAGAATTTGGGATACAAGCAACAATAGGTTCACTAAAAAAGACAAGCGCTCCGATTTGAAGCTGGTTGAAGAGATTTTAGAAGCCTCCAAGGTGGCCGTCTTTTTCATCGATGATCGTCAGATTGTCAGGCCCAAGGAAATCGGATCGGTATCGTACATAAAAGAATACGCAGAAAAGTATAATTGCAAAATCTTTGAACATGAATTGGATATCCAATTTAGATGCAATGGCTCTGATGGTTTCGTAAATTGGGTGGATAATACTCTCGGAATACAGAAGACGGCCAATATCCTGTGGACCCGCGAAGAGAGCTTCGACTTCAAGATATTCAAGAGCCCAGAAGAGCTTGAGGCTGCCATAAAAGGCAAAGTGAAGGAGGGCCATACAGGGAGGCTGACAGCGGGCTTTTGCTGGAAATGGTCTCCCTCAAATTCGGATGGCGAGCTGGAGAACGATGTGGTGATCGGAGACTTTGAAAGACCATGGAATGCGAAATCGGATGGTCATCTGGCGCCGGGCATACCCAAGTCGCACTTCTGGGCGACTGATCCCAACGGGATCAAACAGATCGGGTGCATCTACACTGCTCAGGGATTCGAATTCGATTATGTGGGCGTGATCTTCGGAAAAGATCTTGTTTATGACTTTGAAAAGCAGGAATGGCAAGGAAATAAGCAGCAATCCGAAGATACGGTAGTCAGGGGCTCGAAAGATAAATTCGCAGATTTAATTAAAAATTCTTATAGGGTACTGCTGACAAGGGGCCTGAAGGGCTGCTATGTGTACTTCATGGACAAAGATACAGAGCGATTCGTGAAAAGCAGGATGGAGAATTAGGCGCGGGATTGTGTTATCTGATAAGGGAGAATGCTGCATTCCTGGGCTACGACTCACCGCCCGGCAAGTCCCAGGATCTCTGCCGGAGCGGTTTCGCGCCTTGCGGATCGCGACACCATGAACGCAGGCATCAAGAGGATCGAGCCGGGGATGGATATCGGGGTGGAGCTGGGCGAGGAGTGGGGGATGGCGGAGAGGCTGGCGGATAAACTAGCTCTCGACGTTAGATAAAACTTCAATTCAACTACACACGTGAAACCAGAACTTCGTTTCACAATTTTCGGTACCACCAGAAGGGCTTAAGTACAAAGAACAATCTAGTTGCGATAGACCCGCCTTAACTCAGCCTGGTAGAGTGCGCGGCTGTAGTATGTCTCGCACCGCAGAGGTGCTACGCGCAGTCACCGCGATGTCCCCGGTTCGAATCTGGGAGGCGGGATCTGCGATTGTCCGGATGGTGTAGTGGCCCATCATGAAAGCCTGTCGAGCTTTCGACCCGGGTTCGAATCCCGGTCCGGGCGTTTATTTACAGGCAAGGAGATGACGAGGACATCGCAAGGGTTATCGCTTTTTCTCTACCTTTGATATGAAAATGCCCTTCATACCTGGTGCATTTTCACCCCCATGTGTATCCAAATCGGACATAAGAGATTCTTGTGTTATAAAATCAATTTATCTGCCTAACAACTGGCAACAGTGTTAATAGTGGTCATGTATCTCACCATCTTGTTCAATATGCAGAATACCTCTCATAAAATAAGGTGGGCTCATGAAGTACAAAGATCTCATTTCATTCGAAGCTATAGAATCTGTGCTTAAGTTGGCGGAAGCAAACAATAAAACGAAGGCGGAGGAGCACGTCAGAACCTTCGTCATGTCCGAGAACCTCAGGAAACAGCTCCGAGGTATCGTGTTCCCCAACCTTCAGTTCGATGAGCCACACGACAACAAAGGTCTCTTCATCGTAGGCACTTACGGGACGGGCAAAACCCACCTTATGAGCGTGATCTCTTCAATATGCGAGCATAAAGGATTGATGCCTGATACACAGGGAGACAACGAGCTAGGAACCCAGATGGACATGGTACAGGGCAAGTTCAAGGTCATAAGGTTCGCCCTGGGAAGCACCCTGAACACGCTTAGACCAATAATCTGCGAAGAGCTGGAGAAAGGACTGGCCTCAATGGGCGTGACGTATAAGTTCCCCCCACAGGATAAGATAACCAATCATCAGGAGGCCTTCCAAGATATGATGGCCAGGTTCGATGCCAAGTATCCTGGCATGGGACTCTTGCTAGTGGCAGACGAGCTTCTTGAGTATCTGCGGATGAAGGATGAACAACAGCTCATGATTGATTTTTCCTTCATGCGTGAGCTTGGTGAGATATCTAGCTCGACCAGGTTCCGGTTCATGGCGGGCATACAGGAATCCCTTTTCGACAATCCTTCGTGGGCGCATCTATCTAGTCAAATCCAGAAGGTGAAGGATAGATTCGAGCAGATGAGGATCGCTCGGGAGGACGTGGCAGAGGTAGTGAGCAAGCGGCTTCTTCGGAAAAACGAGGATCAGAAGAAGCAGATCCGTGCCCATCTGGAAGAATTCACCGGCCTTTATGGAACCTTGGCTAACCGGATGAATGAATTCGTGGATCTATATCCAGTCCACCCGGTTTACCTGGAGGTTTTCGAAAGGATTCATGTGGCCGAGCGCAGGGAAGTCCTGAAGACACTAAGCCAATCCATGAGATATCTCCTGGATAAGGACGTGCCTGAGGACCATCTGGAGCTTATAACATTTGATTCCTATTGGTTCAGGATACATAATGACCCTACGCTGTTGTCAAACCAGGACATTAAGACCGTGCTGGAAAGGACGAAGGTCTTGGAAAGCAAAATTCTTCAGTCTTTCCCAAAACCCCAGTATAAGGATGCGGCTATAAAAATAGTTCATGGGTTGAGCGTTTTTCGGCTGACTACTCCTGACACAATGGCAGCAATCGGACTTACGCCCCAAGAACTGCGAGACGATCTCTGTATCCATCTTCAAAATATGCCGGAACAAAAAGCGGACTTCCTCGGGCAGCTCGTCATGGTTATCCTGAACGATATCATTGCAACAGTCAGCGGCCAATATATCAGCAAAAACAAGGACAATGGTCAGTATTACATAGATGTCACCAAGATTGTGGACTACGATCAGAACATCCTGGATCGGGCCGGGCCCCTTCCGGCTGGAGATCTGAACTCTGCCTACTTCGATGCCCTGAGAAAGATCGTCCTTGAGAATCCAGAACAAGAGTCTTATGTTCATGGTTTTAAGATTTGGGCTCATGAGGTTCTGTGGAGCGAGAAATGCGTTATGCGGCCCGGATATATCTTCTTTGGAGCGCCTAATGAACGATCCACAGCTCAGCCTCCAAGAGATTTCTATCTCTACTTCCTCCAGATAAGGGATAAGCCTCACTTCAAAGATGAGAAGAGGCTGGACGAGGTATTCTTTGAGCTCGATATTCCTAAAACTGAGAACTGGAAGGATGATCCATTTGAGCGGCCACTCCGCATCTACGGAGCTGCCATGAAGCTTGCTGGAAACCAGGCCCATGCCAAGCAAATCTATCTGAAGAAGGCAGACGAAGCCTTCAAGGAGCTGGGGAAGTGGCTGGAAAATAATCTGCCTTCAAAGTGCTACGTCACTCATAGAGGAGACAGGAAGCTTCTAAAAGACTGGAACGTTCCTGGGCCAAAGCAGACGATTAGAGATATGGTCGAAGCGATTGCATCGAATAGGCTAGCGATGTCCTTTGGAGACGCTTATCCTGATTATCCCAGCTTCGAAGGACTCCGAAATTCTCCACTCGGCAACGGGAACCGGGACGACTACTGCAAGGCTGCCTTGAAGCAGATTACTGGCGTGGGCTCCTCTAAGCATTCCAAAGCGGTATTAGACGGTTTAGAGTTATTAGAGGGAGATGTTCTGGCTCCAGCCAAATCCAGGTTTGCCAGACCTATCCTTGAGACCCTGGGGTCAAAAGGGCCGAATCAAGTGGTCAATAGGAGCGAAATGATGGTGGTTTCAAGCGAGCCACATGGTGTAGAGTATGAAAGGACCAACAAGATCGAGCCTGAACTCATGGCCGTGGTCCTTGGATCTCTGGCTTATCACGGAGACATCGTCATTTCTTATCCTGGTGAGAAAGTTGATGCAGGAAATCTGGGGCTGCTGACCAGAAGATCTTCTACAGAACTTGGCAGGTTCAAGCATATTGAGAGACCGAAAGATATGCCAATTCCAGCCATCATGGCTCTCTGCCGATTGGTGGGCGTTAACGAGAACCTGGTTAAGAAGAAGGAACTTCACAAGGATATGCTTAGGGCTATCCTTGAACGATGTTCTGGGCTTATTGATCGTACTGTAAAGAGGATCCAGTGGCTGAAGAACGTTCCCGAGCTTTGGGGCGTGGATCTGGTCGATGATGCTCGTGCCAAAGAGTATCAGGAATCTCTGGGAAAGTTGAAAGACTTCCTGGAAGGAATCCAGGCCTATGACAATCCAGCTAAGCTAGTCAATTTCCGCCACAGTGAGGACGAAGTCAGCGCCAAGCAGTCTGGGATAAATATATTGGACATGCTGGACCGACGAGAGAAGCTCTTTTCCGAACTCCAGTCTCTGATCAGCTATATCAATCAGGCTGAGGTCTTGATGCCGGACAACCACCCCTGGAGAACGTCGGCCCAGGGTGCCAAAGGTGAGCTGGCAAAGCTTTTAGCCGAGGATGATCCCTCTCAGGAAAGCGCAAGATCTGTTGAGCATGCTTTAAAGGTCTCCAAGAGTGAATACGTAAATGCTTACATAGATCTGCACAAAAGAGCTCGTCTTGGGGTAGCTGATGATAAGAGAAAGCAGCAGCTCATGAAAGATCGCAGATTGGAGAAGCTCAAGAGGCTCCGGAACTTACCTTTATTGGATGCAAGGCACCTCGATCGCTGGATAGACAGAGTAGGTTCATTGAGGTCCTGCTTCACACTCACTGAAAAGGACCTGGAGAACAGGCCCAGATGTCCACATTGCAGCTTTAATCCAGGCCAAGAAAGCACAGTCCTCTCATCTCCGATCATCGACGGACTTGAGGATGACCTGGGTGATATGGAGGAACGATGGTCTCATACAGTAGTCTCAAGCCTGCATGACCCAACAGTCGAAGAGAGCATCAAGCTACTGGAGCCCTCGTCACAGGGGATCATCGCCGAGGTAATTGACTCCGGGACCTTACCTGATGAACCCTCTGATGAACTTATTCAGGCCCTCATAGAGGTGGAAGGAGGCCTTCAGAAGGTGGAGATCGACATGAATGAGGTCCGTCAGGCCCTCATCGCGGCAGGAAGTGCTCGCAAGCCGGATGAAGTTAAGGATAGATTTGAGGAGCTCCTATCGAAAAATATCAAGGGCAGCTCAATGGACAAAGTAAGGATAGTATTCACAGATAAAGGCAGTTGAACCCATAGGCTATAAGGCTTAAATTTGGTAAGTATAATGGAACAGGGAGAAAAGTGATGAGAAGATCGAATGGAGGGAACCAGGCTCGTCTGTGCGAGGACGGAACGGATGCACAGCAACAGCCCAGAATATATGGTGAAGATACTATCGAATGTCTTGGCCTAACCTTCGTGAATGATGAGACTCGAAGGGCATACTTCCTGGAGAGGTTGAGAAAGAAACTGGAAGATCCGGAGTTCCGTAAAATAGATGGATTTCCCATTGGAAATGATGAAGATATTTTGGAGTTTTCCGATCCACCATATTATACAGCCTGTCCTAATCCATTTTCAGAGGATTTCATCGGATTTTACGGAAAGTCCTACAATCCCAGCGTTCCCTACAACAGAAAACCTTTTGCACTAGATGTAAGTGAGGGAAAGACTGATCCAATCTACAAAGCCCATTCCTATCACACAAAAGTTCCTCATCTGGCCATAGTTCCTTCTATCCTTCATTACACTGAGCCAGGAGATGTTATTCTGGATGGATTTTGCGGTACTGGAATGACCGGCATGGCAGCTCAGTGGTGTGGCTCATCCACAGAATCCTACCGTCGACGGGTAGAGACTAATTGGGGAGAGCAAGATCTTGGAAAGCCCAAATGGGGTGCTCGCTTTTGCATACTCAATGATCTATCTCCTTTTGCCAGCTTCATAGCTGCCAACTACAACCTGCCCTTTGATGTCGATGCTTTCGTAGAAGCAGGACATAGGTTGCTCGATGAGGTAAGATCCGAGCTTGGATGGATGTACGAGACAATGCATACCGACGGCAAAACTAAAGGTCGCATTGAGTATACAGTCTGGAGCGAAGTATTTACCTGTCCGGAATGTTCAATGGAGATAATCTTTCTCGAAGAGGCTTTGGATAAAGATACGAAGCAGGTTAGGGATGCATTTCCATGTCCGCATTGCGGAGTAAGATTAACTAAAGACAATCTCGATCGGATTTTTCAATCTCGTATCGATTCAGCCAATGGATGTTCCTGGAGACGCATTAAATATCAACCATCTTTGATATCTTATGTCGTCAATGGGAAAAAATACGAGAAAGTACCAGACCAACAGGATCTTAAACTAATTGAATATATTGAGGGGTTGCCTTTCCCAAAAGAGGTGCCAATCAATCGTTTCCCAATTGAGAGAATGTATCATGGTTCAAGGATTGGTCCTAAGGGCTTTACTCACATCCATCATTTCTTCTTGCTTCGTGCGGCACACGCTGTAGCAGCTTTGTGGCGCAAAGTAATGGCCCACTCAGACGCACGACTCCGACATATGCTGCTTTTCTTCGTAGAACAGGCGATATGGGGGATGTCAATTCTTAATCGTTATAGTCCCCTGCATTTTTCCCAGGTAAATCGTTACTTATCAGGAGTTTATTATGTGGCATCTCAGCATGCTGAGTGTAGCCCTTGGTATATCCTCAATGGAAAGCTAGAACGACTTGCAAAAGCCTTCGACATCAAAATAGCAGTTCCTAACCGGACAATCGTTGATACAAGAAATGCAGCTCGTCTCGGTCTACCCAACAATTGCATCGACTATATCTTCACAGATCCTCCTTTCGGCGAGAACATATATTATTCCGATCTAAATTTCTTTACAGAATCATGGTATAAAATTTTTACCAATTCCAGCCAGGAAGCAATCATAGACCGAGTGAAAGGGAAGGATCTTCCAGAGTACCAACATCTTATGCAAGCATGTTTCGAGGAGTATTTTCGTGTCCTAAAACCAGGAAGGTGGATGACAGTAGTGTTCCACAACTCTCGGAGCAGCGTCTGGAATGCCATCCAGGACGCTATGGTTGCTGCAAGATTTGTAGTGGCTGATGTCCGAACCATGGATAAACAACAGGGATCGTATCGACAAGTTACGAGTTCAGCTGTCAAGCAGGACCTTGTGATCTCTGCATACAAGCCTAATGGAGGCCTTGAGGAGCGCTTCATTGTCGAGGCCAAAACTGAAGAAAGCGTTTGGGATTTCGTTCGTACCCACCTTAGCCAGCTTCCGGTATTTGTCTCGAAGAATGGCAATTCAGAGGTGATCGTCGAGAGACAGGATTTCCTGCTCTTCGATCGCATGGTAGCCTTCCATCTTCGACGAGGTGTCAACGTTCCGCTCTCTGCTGCAGAGTTCTACGCTGGCCTTGCCCAGCGTTTCCCAGAGAAAGACGGCATGTACTTCCTTCCAGAGCAGGCTGCAGAGTATGATAAAAAGAGAATGAACGTTAAGGAGATCATCCAGCTCCAGCTCTCTATTACCGATGAGTCTTCGGCTATACAGTGGATAAAGCAGCAGCTTGCAAAGAAGCCCCAGACCCTACAGGACCTTACTCCGACATTCATGAAAGAGCTTGCCGGCTGGAGCAAGCATGAGAAGCTGCTAGAGCTGAGAGAGCTATTGGAGCAGAACTTTATCATGTACGAATGTGAAGGAGAAGTCCCTGGTCCTATCCACAGCTACTTATCTACTACTTTTAAAGAACTCAGAAATCTATCCAAAACAGATCCCGCACTGGTGGCTAAAGCCAAGAACCGTTGGTATATCCCTGACCACCGTCGTGCCGGCGACCTCGAGAAGCTGAGGGAAAAAGCCCTTCTCAAGGAGTTCCATCTCATTGCCGAGAGCAAAAAGAGAATCAAGGAGTTCAGGATAGAAGCGGTTCGTGCTGGATTCAAGAAATGCTGGGATGAAGGCGATCACAAGACCATCCTAGAAATAGCCAAAAATCTACCCACAAGCGTCGTTGAGGAAGACAGCCATCTGCTTATGTACACCGACCTAGCCAGGATGAGGCAAGGATGATATGACCTCCTATATCAATTCTGGCGATTGGTCCTGGTCCGATAGCCTGGGCAGACCAGTTCAAGTCATAGAGACAAGAACCCTCTGGGATGTCACTACAGCTCTGGTAAAGGATGCTGAAGGCAACATACATGAGCTCATCAACTCCGATCTCAAACCTCTAACTAAAGAAAGAGGAGACCGTGGAGATAAAAACAAGATCATTCATATCGCTGCAGGTGCTCGCCTTGATCATCACCTTCACCTTCCAGAGACCTTATCAGCCCCGATAAATCAGACCATAAAGCCCCTCCCCCATCAACTCCAGCATCTCTACGATGCCCTGACCAGAGATTCAACAAGGCTACTCCTGGCCGATGAAGTGGGACTGGGCAAGACCATAACCGCAGGCCTGATCCTGAGCGAGCTGAGGAATCGGGGGCACGCTAATCGCATCCTGGTCCTCTCGCCAGCAGGTCTTGTGGCACAATGGATACAGGAGATGAGGGATCACTTCCACCTGGAATTCACACCTCTTTTCACCAAACTGATGCCCACCCCGGAGTCTGGCAGGGTCTGGACTCAGTTCGATCTGGTCATCGCTAGCTACGACTCCGTTAAACCTATAGCAAACAGGCGGGGTTGGACCAAAGAAGAGACGGAGGCTTACAACGATAACAGGTTCCATGCTATGCTCGATGCCGGCTGGGACGTAGTGATAATCGACGAGGCCCATAGGATGGCAGGGGGCAACGTTGGTGTAGCCAGGAACGCTCTGGCCGCAGGAGTCTCGGCAGTAGCCCCGCACCTGCTCCTCCTGACGGGCACGCCTCACCAGGGAAAAGCAGACCAGTTCCACAGGTTGGTCCAGTTCTTGGATGCGGATGCCTTCAGCACCCCGGATACCGTGACCAGGGAGAGCCTGAGGCCCTATCTGCTGAGGACCCTGAAGAAAGATGCCATCACTATGGAAGGCGAGCCTCTCTTCGTTGAGAAGACCGTTCATCTCGCTGTTCTGCCCAGGGACCTCCAAACAGACCTACACAAAAGGCTCTACGACGAGACAACCGATTATATCCGAAAAGGCTATGCTGCTGCAGAGAACTCCAGAAGGCTTGGGATCGGCTTTCTCATGGTCCTAATCCAGCGCCGTCAGGCCAGTAGCACTGCTGCCTTGGAGGAGACCCTACGGAAACGACTGGCCTTCTTGGAGAGGATCGATGCCCCTGATAAGACAGCAAACTGTATCGGGTACGGGCTTTCCTTCCCGTTCATGACTGAGGGCGCTACCAACGGATCAGTCCAAGATGTATACGACGAATGGTCCATGGACCCGGATTCAGACATCCACGAAGAGAGCTTAAAAACACCAAGCTTCGATCCTTCACAGGAGATAGAATGGATCCGCAGGCTTCTGGATCTGGTAGAAGGATTGAAGGCCGAAGGCCCGGACCCCAAGGCCTGCTACCTCCTGGAGCTACTAAGAAGGCTTCAGCAAATCGAGAGAGACCCGAAAGCCAAGTTTCTGATCTTCACCGAGTTCTATGGAACCCAAAACATGCTCAAGGAGTACCTGGAACAGCATGGTTATACTGTCGCCACCCTGAATGGATCTATGGACCTGTATGAGCGCCAGGGGGCTCTGCATTCCTTCCGCTACAATTCCCAGATTCTCATAAGCACCGAGGCGGGTGGGGAGGGCCTAAACCTGCAGTTCGCCCATCTGGTGATCAACTATGACCTCCCCTGGAACCCCATGAGGATAGAGCAACGGATAGGCAGGGTCCATAG